>Ga0115563_1000086_pt1 | contig 69439 bp, 59 predicted proteins | sample COGITO_mtgs_1105_2_FD_87198 | JGI IMG/M metagenome (GOLD analysis project Ga0115563, IMG submission 87198) | Pelagic marine microbial communities from North Sea - COGITO_mtgs_110519 | ecosystem: Environmental > Aquatic > Marine > Epipelagic | place: Germany:Helgoland, sampling site Kabeltonne...
GTGGACCGGATCGTGGCCATCACCGAGGACGGGCGCGGTTATGTCTGGCACGAACTCAACGACTGCGGCGAAAAAGCCTATGACGGGACAATTGTGGGCGAAGAATGCCCGAGACGGGATGCGAATTAATGCCTGACCTTCTGATCGAACTCTTCTCCGAAGAAATCCCGGCGCGGATGCAAACGCGCGCTGCCCAAGACCTGCAAAAGCTGGTGACAAACGGTCTGGTCGAGGCGGGGTTGACCTATGCCTCAGCCGCTGCCTTTTCGACGCCTCGCCGTCTGACCCTGACTGTGGATGGGTTGCTGGCAAATTCCCCCACCATCCGCGAAGAACGCAAAGGCCCCAAGGCCGACGCACCCGAAAAAGCAATCAAAGGGTTCCTGCGCGGTGCGGGCCTGACCCGCGATCAGGTCGTGAAACGTGACACGCCCAAGGGTGCAGTTCTGTTTGCCGTGATCGAAAAGCCGGGCCGGCCCGCCGCCGACATCATCGGCGAGGTGCTGGAAAGCACGATCCGCAATTTCCCCTGGCCCAAATCCATGCGCTGGGGCACCGGTGCACTGAAATGGGTGCGCCCGTTGCACTCCATCCTGTGCATCCTGACGGACGAGGCGGGGTACGAGGTTGTGCCCATGGACGTGGACGGGATCATTTCGGGTGACACCACGCGCGGGCATCGCTTTTTGGCCCCCGAACCGTTTTCCGTCACCTCCTTTGAGGATTACAGCACCAAGGTGAAACGTGCCTTTGTGGTGCTGGACGCGACCGAACGCGCCGATGCGATCTGGCACGATGCAACGAACAGGGCCTTTGCAAGTGGTCTTGAAGTGGTCGAAGACGCGGGCCTGTTGGCCGAAGTCGCCGGGCTGGTGGAATGGCCTGTGGTGTTGATGGGCAAGATCGGCAGTGATTTCTTGGATCTGCCGCCCGAAGTTCTGCAAACCTCGATGAAAGAACACCAAAAGTTCTTTAGTGTGCGCAACCCCAAGACGGGCCGGATCGAACGGTTCGTGACAGTGGCCAACCGCGAAACGGCCGACCAAGGTGCGACCATCCTTGCCGGAAATGAAAAGGTGCTGAGCGCACGTCTGGCGGATGCCAAGTTCTTTTGGGAAAACGATTTGCGCACGATCGGACAGATCGGGCTTGAAGGCATGGCAAAACCATTGGCCGACGTGACCTTCCACAACAAGCTGGGCAGTCAGGCCGAACGCGTAAAACGGATCGAAGCCCTTGCGCGCGAACTTGCGCCCCTGGTCGGTGCCAAACCCGATCTGGCGGCAGAAGCGGCACGCATTGCCAAGGCCGATTTGGCCTCTGAAATGGTCTATGAATTCCCTGAATTGCAGGGGCTGATGGGGCGCTACTATGCCGCCGCCGCAGGCCATGACGACGGCGTGCCAGAGGCGTGCGAAGACCACTATTCGCCCCTTGGACCGTCCGATGACGTACCTACATCGCCTGTGTCCGTGGCTGTGGCACTGGCGGACAAGCTGGATATGCTGACCGGGTTCTGGGCGATTGATGAGAAGCCGACAGGGAGCAAGGACCCGTTTGCGCTGCGCAGGGCGGCGCTAGGGGTCATTCGACTAATTCTGGAAAACGACACCAGCATGGACTTGCTGGGTGTGGTGCGCGAACACATGAGGCAGTTTCAAGGCTTCGACGAAGAGAAGCCCTTCGACCTCCTCGCGTTTGCACATGATCGGCTAAAGGTGCTCTTACGAGACAGGGGCATCAGGCACGATATTGTGGACGCTATACTTGCTATGAAAACGGGTAATAACGATCTCAAGTTTGTAGTCGACCGCACCCGCGCGCTCTCAGAAACCCTCTCCACCGACGATGGCAAAAACCTCATCCAGGGCTTCAAACGGGCCAACAACATCCTGACTCAGGCCGAAGAGGCGGATGGCGTCGAATATTCCTATGGTGCCGATCCCAAATTCGCCGAGACCGATGAAGAACACGCGCTCTTCGCGGCCCTCGATCAAGCCGAGGCGAAAATCACCCCGGCGATGAACACCCAAGACTTCACAACGGCCATGTCCGCCATGGCAGCCCTGCGCACGCCCATCGATGCCTTCTTTGAGGCCACACAAATCAATGCCGAAAACCAAATGGTACGGCGCAACCGCCTCAACCTGCTCAGCCGCATCCGATCCCTGTGTCTGTCTGTCGCAGACCTCACGAAAATTGACGGATGATCCTTCATCTCGCCAGATAAACTCCTGGGGGAGGCGCGGATGCGCTGGGGGGCTGGCCCCCTCCGCCGCCCGCCGCAGGCGCATCCATCACCAATCCTCTTGTCACGTAAAGTTTACACTCTATGCTCCGCGACGAGAGGAACGCCGCAGTGCAGAATAACCCGAACACAACCCTCGTCACAGCCGTGGCCCCGATCACCACGCAGACCCATGGCGGGAGGGCAAAATGCCTGCAACGGCTGGCGCGGCTAAACCTGCCGGTGCCGACCACCGTGGCGCTGTCGTTTGATGCGGTGCACCGCATCGCAAGTGGCCATTTGCCCGATATTGACGCCATCGTGGAACAGTTCCCCAAGGATGCGCTGTTGTGTGTGCGCCCATCCTCCGAAGATCCCGATTGGGGCGGGCCGTCCGCGATCCTCAACATCGGAATGAATGATGCGCGTTATGAGGTGCTGTGCGGAACGTTGGGCCCGGACGCGGCTGCGGCGTTGTTCACCCGATTTGTTCAGAGCTATGCAATTCACGTTGACCGGCTCGACCCGGATATGTTTGACAACATCAACGGCGAGGGCCCCGCGGCGCTCGCCGAAGTTCTCAGGGCTTATGCGGGCGAAACCGAAACCTCGTTCCCTCCCGCAAGGCGCGAACAATTGGCGGGCGTGCTCAAATCCATGGCCCGCGCATGGGAAGGGACCTCAGCCCGCTTGCTGCGCCAAGCCAAGGGCGCGCCGCTGGATGCCGGGCTTGGTCTTGTGATCCAGCAAATGGCCTTTGGTGTCGGGCAGGGCGAAAGCGGCTCTGGTGTGCTGCAACTCGTGTCCTCTAAAACGGGTATGCCGCAAATCACCGGGCGCTATTTGCGCCAGTCACAGGGGCGCGATGCCCTGCGCAATGACGCAGATAGCCTGTTCATCTCGCGCGACAGCCGGGGCCCGTCGCTTGAGGAAATGGTGCCGGATTGTTTCGCACAGCTGGTTGCCCATGCCACGCTGATGCGCACACAGCTGCGCGAAGAGATGCAGGTCGAGTTCGCCATCGAAAATGGCCAGTTGCGTATTTTGGACGGGGTGCGCGTTACGCGTTCGTCCCGCGCCAGCGTGCGCATTGCGGTCCAATTGGCCCGCGATGGCATTATTCCCCATCAAGAGGCGCTGATGCGGGTCGAACCGCGCACCTTGAATGAATTGCTGCACCGCCAGATCGATCGCCATGCCAAGCGCGATTTGCTGGGGACCGGCATTGCTGCCAGTCCGGGTGCCGCGACCGGGAAACTCGTCTTTTCCGCCAACGAGGCACAAGCCAGTGCCGCCCGAAACGAAGATTGCATTCTTGTGCGCCGCGAAACCTCGCCCGAGGATATTCGCGGCATGCACGCTGCCAAGGCCATCATTACTGAACGCGGCGGCATCACCAGCCACGCCGCCGTCATTGGGCGCGGCATCGGCCTGCCTTGTGTGGTGGGTGTGGGGGACATGCGGTTTCAAACCCTCAAGGGACAGTTGGTGACCAAAGACGGGCGTATCGTGTCCGCAGGCGATGTTGTGACGGTGGACGGCACCAACGGCACTATCCTGTTGGGTGCGCCCGAGATGCTGGAACCCGCGCTCGATGATGCGTTCCACGATCTGATGGACTGGGCCGATGTCGAACGCGACATCGACATTCGCGCCAATGCCGACACGCCTGCTGATGCCCAGACAGCGCGCAATTTCAACGCCCAAGGCATCGGGCTGTGCCGCACCGAACATATGTTTTTCGACGAAGGTCGGCTGACAGTGATGCGCGAGATGATCTTTGCTGAAACCAGCGCTGATCGACGGGCGGTTCTGGAACGCCTGTTGCCGATGCAGCGCGCCGATTTCATACAGCTGTTCAACATCATGCAGGGCCAGCCGGTTTGCATCCGACTGTTTGATCCGCCCTTGCACGAATTCCTGCCCACCGACCGCAGCGGCCAGCGCGAATTGGCGGATGCGCTGAACCTGCCTTTATCGGATGTGACACGCCGGATCGAATCCATGATGGAATACAATCCCATGCTGGGTTTGCGCGGCGTGCGATTGGGGGTGACTGTTCCCGAAATCTACGAAATGCAGGCCCGCGCCATTTTTGAGGCCACAATCGAGGCCAGCCGGGATGGTGATCCGGTCGTGCCCGAGATCATGATCCCGCTGGTGAGTGCAAAGCGTGAAGTTGAACTTGTGCGCGCCAATGTCGATGCCGTCGCCGCTGCGGTTGCGGCGGACAAAGGTGCGGCGTTCACCTATCGCCTTGGTGTGATGGTTGAAACGCCCCGTGCTGCCTTGCGTGCCGGTGATATTGCGCAACATTGTAGTTTTCTCAGCTTTGGCACAAACGATCTGACCCAAATGACCTATGGGCTTAGCCGAGATGACGCCGGGCGGTTTATGTCTGATTATGTCCGCCAAGAGGTGTTCGTCGAGGACCCGTTTCACAGTCTCGATATCGACGGTGTTGGCGAGTTGCTGAAACTCGGTTCAGAACGAGGGCGCGCGGCGCGCCCGGACATTACATTGTCGATCTGCGGCGAACACGGGGGCAACCCCGAATCAATCGCGTTCTGCCGCGCTGCCGGGTTCGACTATGTGTCCTGTTCGCCTTTCCGTGTCCCTGTTGCACGGTTGGCAGCGGCGCAAATCGCCATCGAGACAAAAATTACGAAGCAATAACAATATTTTGAGGCTTTAATCTGCGCGATTACCTCTCCGTCTATACTGTGACGTATAGCGGAAACATGCCGATGCGACCCCGCAAAGCTGGACGATCCATACTTTTCTGTCTAGAGGCCCCGGTATTCGAAAGAGGCCGGAGAAATTTATGCGTTTCGTTCTAAAGTCTGTATTTGCGTGTGTCGCTGTTATTGCGATGGCAACAAGTGTCACAGCTGAGGCGTCCAATACAGACGCAAACAGCGCGGTGCGCAAGGCAGAACTGCGGGGATTGAACGCAATTCCAACGTCTCGGTTCACTGGATTTCTGACGGCCCCGGAAACGGAGGCCGATGTATCGTTTTCCCGCAGCTGGTTGGATACCCAGCCCACGCCCACTGGAAACGCCAATTGGGCATGCCTGACAGAGGCACTGTATTTTGAGGCGCGCGGCGAAACGCTAAAAGGCCAGTTTGCTGTGGCCGAGGTGATTATGAACCGGGTGAAAAGCTCGCGCTTTCCAGACAATCTGTGCGCTGTGATCAATCAGGGAACGGGGCGCAAGTATCAGTGTCAGTTCACATTCACCTGTGACGGTTCGCCCGAAACGATCAACGAACCTGAGGCCTATGAAAACGTCGGAAAAGTGGCCCGCGCAGTGATGGACGGCCGTGCGCCTGCCTTGACCAGTGGCGCGACCCACTATCACACAACGGCTGTGAACCCGCGTTGGTCACGCGTCTACAACAAGACGGCGGCCATCGGTGTGCACGTGTTTTACCGCCACACGTACCGCACGGCCAATAACTAAGGCGATCTGACGTTTTCGAACACGGGGGCGGCGTCTTTGCCCCTGTTGTGGCGCGCCGGTGAGCGTTAGAACGGCGGCGTTGACCCTTGTTACAAAAGGCACCCCGTTATGGCCTCTGAAATACGTCTCGCTTTTTCGCATCCCTCTGAACGGTCTGAGGCGACTGCGGACAACGCTCCGTTGGATCGTATTTCCGTGCGGGATCATATCGTGGACGTCGAAATCGGCGCGTTTCAGGCCGAACGCGGTGTGACCCAGCGCATATGCTGCAATGTCGTGGTCGAAGTGCGCCCCCTGACCGGCCCGATAGACGACGACGTTGACCGCATCCTGAGCTATGACAAAGTCACAGAGGCGATTGCCTATGAGTTGTCTGACGAGCGTTTGAACCTGCTCGAAACGCTGGCGGAACGGGTCGCGGATCGTATTCTGCTGGAACCGCAGGCCATGCGCGTGTTTGTCCGTATCGAAAAGCTGGATCGCGGCCCTGGTGCCTTGGGGGTCGAAATTGTTCGCAGCCGGGATGCCGTGCAACCTGTGGACAATCAGGCCACAGAAGATGATGCATTGCACCCTGAACTTGTGTACCTATCAAACGTAGCCATCGCCGCCGCGCACCTGGCGACGTGGATTGATCAGTTGTCGGCGATGGGCCGCCCCGTGATTTTCTGCGTCGGCCCGGCGGACGCTGCGGCCCCTGTCGCCAGTCACCCTCTTGCGCAGCGTCGTATCGACCTTTTGGCAATTGAACAGAACGCTTGGGTTCTTGCCGCGCGGGATTCACGCTGCAAAGTGGTGCAAACCCGTACAGAGCTGGATTGGGCCATGCGCAACGGGCAGATGTGTGTCTGGGCCCCGTCCAAGATTGTATTGGACGCCGTTGATGGTCCATCGGCCAAGGGCGCGGACGCAGTCGCACTCGCGTCTTGGTTTGCAGCTACGTTTGATGCGCAGGAAATGCTGGTGATCGGGGATGACGGACCCCAAGATGCGCCAGTCGCGTTGCGGAGTATGCCAGCAACACAAGCACAGATATAGCCGATGCGCTATGTTCGACCGCTGATGCAGGTGGGCCCGGCGCACGTGCCCGGTGCGGTGCAGATGGGCTGGTGCTGGTTTACCCATGTCGAGGTGCTGTCGCGCAGCGCGGCCCCCCATGTGATCTCCGCCAATGAGTTGACGTTGAGCGAGCGAGCGCAGCTTATTGGTCCCGGTGACGCGCCGCAGGTCATGGGGATATTGAACACAACGCCGGACAGTTTTTCGGATGGTGGCACCTATGACAGTCTTGATCGCGCCGTTGCCCAAGGGCTGGCGTTGATCGCTGAGGGGGCTGACATTCTGGACATCGGCGGGGAATCGACGCGCCCCGGTGCCAAACTTGTCCCGAATGAGACTGAGATCGCGCGGACAGCGCCCGTGATCATGGCCCTGCGAGATGCGGGTGTCACCACGCCCATTTCGGTTGATACCCGAAAAGCGGCTGTGGCGGCTGCAGCCCTTGATGCGGGGGCGACGCTGGTCAACGATGTGTCTGGTTTCACCTTTGATGCCGCTCTTGCGCCGCTCTGTGCTGCCCGCGGCGTGCCTGTATGCGTGATGCACGCGCAGGGAGAGCCGCAGACAATGCAGCAAAACCCGACCTATGACGATGTGTTGCTGGACGTTTACGACGCACTTGCGACCCGGATTGACGCACTTGTGGCACTGGGTATTCCGCGCGATCAGATCACCGCAGATCCCGGTATCGGGTTTGGTAAAACGCAGGCGCACAACCTTGCCATTCTCAGTCGGATCAGCCTGTTTCACAGTTTGGGCGTGCAGATCCTGCTGGGGGCCTCGCGTAAACGGTTCATCGGGATGATTGGCAATGCCCCAGAGGCGACAGACCGTATGCCCGGTTCCATTGCCGTGGCCCTTGCCGCCATAGCCCAAGGTGTCAGCGTCATTCGTGCCCATGATGTTGGTGCACATGCGCAGGCCATTGCACTCTGGCGCGCCTCTGTGGCACTAGGTTGAGATGACAAAACTATTTGGTACCGACGGCGTGCGTGGCACGGCCAATCTGTCACCCATGACCGCCGAAATGGCGCTGCGCATTGGCGCGGCTGTGGGGCGATATTTCCGCTGCGACGGCGATAGCGTTCACCGCGTGGTGATTGGCAAAGACACGCGCCTGTCAGGCTACATGTTTGAAAATGCTCTGACGGCTGGATTGACGAGCACCGGCATGAATGTGCTGCTGCTGGGCCCTGTGCCGACACCTGCGGTCGGTCTGTTGACGCGTTCCATGCGTGCAGATCTGGGGGTGATGATATCCGCCAGCCACAATCCAGCCGAAGACAATGGGATCAAGTTTTTTGGCCCCGATGGTTTCAAGCTGAGCGACGAGGTCGAAGCCGAGATTGAGGCACTGGTTGCCGGTGGCGTCGCTCCCGTGGGGGCCGGTGAAATTGGCCGGGCAAAACGGATTGATGACGGGCGGTTTCGGTATGTGGAACGCGTCAAATCCTCTTTCCCGCGTCAGGTGCGTCTTGATGGTCTCAAGGTTGTCGTGGATTGCGCCAATGGTGCCGCCTATCGCGTGGCTCCCGAAGCGCTGTGGGAACTGGGCGCGACTGTGATCCCTATCGGAACAGATCCAAACGGGCATAACATCAATAACCAATGCGGGTCGATGCACCCGCAAACGGCGGCTGAGGCGGTTGTCGCACACGGCGCTGATGTGGGGATATGTCTGGATGGTGACGCTGATCGCGTCATTTTATTGGATGAACAGGGGCGCGTCGGCGACGGCGATCAGTTCATGGGCTTAATGGCCACACGCTGGGCCGCTGATGATCGGCTCAAGGGCGGTGCTCTTGTGGCGACGGTCATGTCCAACCTCGGGTTGGAGCGGTATCTGCAGGGGCACGGCGTCGGCCTTGAACGAACATCGGTGGGTGACCGCTATGTGGTGGAACGCATGCGCAGGGGTGGGTTCAACCTGGGCGGTGAACAATCCGGTCACATCGTGATGACGGATTATGCCACGACCGGTGATGGGCTGATGGCGGCGTTGCAATTTCTTGCAGCGATGATCGAAACGGGCAAACCAGCCAGCGAAGTGTTGCACGTCTTTGACCCTGTGCCGCAATTGCTTAAAAACGTGCGCTATACGGCGGGGCAGGCCCCGTTGGACATCGCGTCAGTCCAGACTGCAATCGCCGAAGCCGAAGGCCAGTTGCAGGGCAACGGACGTCTGCTGATCCGAAAGTCCGGGACCGAATCCCTGATCCGGGTTATGGCCGAAAGCGAAGACGAAGGGATCTTGAACCAAAGCGTCAACCATATCGTCGCTGCGGTAGAGGCGGCACTGGCAGATTAAACGCTGCCTTGGCGTCCGGCGAACAATCGTCGCAGCGCGCCATATTGGCTAAGACCAACGCCGATCAGGATGAGTATCATCGCCACCAAAAGGCTGGGCGGCAGCGGTTCGCCAAGGATCAGTGCACCCATTATCACAGACCACAGCGGCACCTGATAATTTGTCAGTGACATGAATACTGGTCCCGCACTGCGTATCACCAAGACCCGCAACATATTGGCCGCCGCCGTTGGAACCAGCCCAAGAAAGGCAATGACAACAAGAGTTTGCGTATCCGGCAAAGGTGGCAGCCCTTCGTTGATCAGGGCCATGGGCACAGTGATCGCGGCCGCAATGACCAGCAAAACGGTCGACAGACCAATTGGATCGATAGCGGGCAGGCGGCGCATCAGTACCGAACTGATCCCATAACAGCACGCCGCCGCGACACAGGCCACACGGCCAGCGGATTCGAGCGACGCACCAGAACTTTCAAAGGCTTGGGCACCGATCAGGACACACACCCCCAAAAAGCCGATGCAAAACCCGAGCGAGCGACGCCATGTCAGCCGTTCGCCGGGCACAAGGAAATGCGCCAAGGGTAAGACGATCAGAGCAACCGACGCCATCGATACACCAGCAAAGCCACCCGTGACGTATTGCTGTCCCCATGCCAGCAACATGAACGGGATCGCCGTGCTAAAGCCGCCAATGGCGAATACGGCCGCCTTGTCGGCCCCGGACGGTGGCACCGCAAACAACGCACCGCCGCGCATCTGCCAAATGGGCACCATAACGAGGGCCGCAAACACAACACGACAGGCTGCCAGCCAAAACGGCGTGATGCCTTCCAATGCGACCTCGGTCACAAGAAAGGTCGCGCCCCATGTCAGGCCCAATGTCGACACCATCAGCCAACTGACCCATGTGATAGTTGGGTTTGATGTCATGTGGTGATATGTCCTTTGCGCGAACTGTTTAGTGGTATGATTTGGTGTGTTCTTGAGCACACTGTGACGTTGGTCGTGCGATGTTGCGGCACACAGTGTGCCAATCCTGATTGCTGCACCGCCACAGTACCCCTCAGGATGTGGAACGCCCTTTTTTGCAATATGAGCCGATCTCTGGATCACGGTCATCGCGGAGAATGCAGGCGTTGTCCATGGCCATGATCATGTGCTGAAAACGTGCCGTTTCGACCTGCGCAGACAATGTAAGCCGATGCGCCGGGATCAATAAAAAACGGGGCACCAAACTGATGCCCCGTTTATCATGAAAAGGGTGGCTGCCCCTTAGTTTTTGGCTTTGTCGACCATCTTGCCAGCAGAAATCCATGGCATCATGGCGCGCAGTTTTTCGCCTGTCTCTTCGATCTGGTGGGCGTCGTTCATGCGGCGTGTGCCTTTGAAGAACGGCTGACCCACTTGGTTTTCACCCATGAAGTCGCGGACGAACTTGCCTGTCTGGATGTCGGTCAGGATGCCTTTCATGCGTGCCTTTGTTTCGTCGTAAGGCAACACACGGGGGCCAGAGACGTATTCGCCGTACTCTGCCGTGTTGGAGATCGAGTAGTTCATGTTGGCGATGCCGCCTTCGTAGATCAGGTCCACGATCAGCTTCACTTCGTGCAGGCATTCGAAATAGGCCATTTCGGGTGCGTACCCGGCTTCGACCAGAGTTTCGAAACCCATGCGGATCAGTTCAACAAGACCGCCACACAGAACGGCCTGTTCGCCGAACAGGTCCGTTTCACACTCTTCGCGGAAGTTGGTCTCAATAATGCCGGAACGGCCGCCGCCGATGGCGGAACAGTAGGACAGACCGATTTCCAGCGCGCGGCCGGATGCGTCGTGATCCACAGCGACGAGGCAAGGCACACCGCCGCCTTTGACATATTCACCGCGCACGGTGTGGCCGGGGCCTTTGGGGGCCATCATGACGACGTCGATGCCTGCTTTGGGCTCGATCAGGCCGAAGTGCACGTTCAGGCCGTGGGCAAATGCGATCGCCGCACCTTCGCGGATGTTGTCATGCACGTATTTCTTGTAGGTTTCGGCCTGCAGTTCGTCGGGCATGGTGAACATGATCAGGTCGGCCCAAGCTGCGGCTTCGGCGATGCCCATGGTCTTGAGGCCTTCGCCTTCGGCTTTGGCGATGGATGGCGAGCCTTCGCGGAGAGCTACAACGACGTTTTTGGCGCCAGAGTCGCGCAGGTTCAGCGCGTGGGCGTGGCCTTGGGAACCGTAGCCAAGAATGGCCACGTTCATGTCTTTGATCAGGTTAATGTCGCAATCGCGGTCATAGTATACGCGCATGTCGGATCCTCCGGGGGTTGATTTCTGTAGTGCGTTATACGGATGTGTTCCCATACAGTCAGCGTTGTATTTTGAGTTTATTTTGCGAGATGAAGGATGGATCATGCGCCTAATTGAATATATACGATTAAATCATGTTAAATGATGTGGATCGGCGCATATTGCGCCAATGGCAGGCAGACCCGTCGCTGGCCCCTGCGGAGCTGGCGGATCGTGCGCGCGTCAGTGTTGGTCAATTGGCGCGCCGTCAGGCCAAGTTGCGCGAAGCCGGGGTCGTCAAGGGCGTGGTCGCGATGATCGACTGGGCCGTCTTGGGATACGCGGTCGAAGTGTCCTTGCGCATCACTCTGGACAAGACTCAAGGCAACGCATTTGACAATTTTATACTTGAGGCCCGCAGGGTTCCCGAGGTCATTGAAATTCAGACGTTCTTGGGGCGCGTGGATGTGCGGTTGTCTGTGATTGCGCGGGATATGACGCATTATCAGCATCTGTATCGCAGCCGTATTCTGACCCTCCCACATATCGCGGACATTGAGGCCTTGATGCACGTCGCGCGGATCAAGAGCGACTTGGCGCTGCCGCTATGACCGCACTCGATGACACTGATCTGACCATTCTGCGTCTGTTGGCCGAGGATGCCGGGCAGGGGGCAGGGGCCATTGGGCGTGCTTGCGGGCTGTCACAGCCTGCCGCGTGGCGTCGCATCAAACGATTGCGCGACGCAGGCGTGGTGGGGGCGCAACGGCTGGTTCTGGATGCCGAAGCACTGGGGTTTGGAGTTACTGTTTTTCTGGGTGTCAAACTGGCGACCAAGGGCCGCGTCAGCCTTGAGGATTTCGAACGGGCGGTAAGCGCGATTCCCGAAGTGCAAACGGTCGAACATGTTCTTGGTCTGTATGATTATCGGCTGCGTGTTGTCGCGCGCGATTTGCCGGATTTCGAGCGCGTCTTGCGCCGTCGCATCATGACCTTGCCCGGTGCAGGTGAGGTCGAGGCCAATGTTCTGCTAAGCGAGGAACGTCGCCCCGGCCCCTTGGGATAGCGCGCAGCGTATCCTATCGGGCCCGCCTGTGCGCCTATCGGCACCTTGCGCTTTGCTTGCGAAACATACGGTGTAGTCTGGTTGTCATTGTATACCGACATAGGCTTTGCCGAACGACGAACGGCGCTATATCAGCACGAGAAAGAGGAGAGAACCCATGCCTGCATTGCTTGATACCGTCGACCCGCAAGGGCTCGAAGAATTTTCGGTTGTTTTTACCGATCGTTCGTTGAACCATATGAGTTCGGCGTTTCAGGGGGTGATGAACGACATCTCTTCCATGTTGAAAGAGGTCTATGCCGCTGACGCCGTCGTTGTCGTACCGGGTGGGGGCACGTTTGGCATGGAGGCCGTGGCCCGGCAGTTTGGTCGCGGCGCAGATGTGCTGGTGGTGCGAAACGGGTGGTTTTCCTATCGTTGGAGCCAGATTTTCGAACTTAGCGGCCTGACTGCATCGACCACAGTGCTGAAGGCCCGTCAGACTGGCAACGCCAGCCCGTCGCCTTTTGCCCCGGCCCCGATTGACGAGGTGGTGGATACCATTCGCACGCAGAAACCGGATGTGGTGTTTGCACCGCATGTGGAAACCAGCGCCGGCGTCATCTTGCCGGACGACTATATCGCGGCAATGGCCGCAGCGGCCCATGAGGTTGGCGCGCTGATGGTTCTGGACTGCATCGCATCGGGCTGTGCTTGGGTCGATATGCGCGGTCTGGGCGTTGATGTGCTGATTTCTGCCCCGCAAAAAGGGTGGAGTGCGTCACCCTGTGCAGGCCTTGTGATGCTGTCAGAGCGTGCTGTCGAACGTTTGGAAAGCACGACGTCCGACAGCTTTGCCATCGATCTCAAGAAATGGCACCAGATCATGCAGGCCTATGAGAACGGCGGCCATGCCTATCACGCCACGATGCCGACGGACGCGCTGCGCGATTTTCGCGACACAATGCTGGAAACGCGGGACTATGGCTTTGCCAAGCTGAAAGAAGCGCAGTGGGCGCTGGGCGATGCTGTGCGCGCAATGATGGCCGACAAGGGCGTAACTTCGGTGGCTGCTGATGGGTTCGGCGCGCCGGGCGTCGTGGTCAGCTATACCAGTGACCCGGATGTGCAGACGGGTAAACGGTTTGCTGCCCAAGGCATGCAGATTGCAGCCGGTGTGCCGCTGCAATGCGACGAGCCTGCGGATTTCCGAACCTTTCGGATCGGGCTGTTTGGTCTGGACAAGCTCTATGATGTGGACGGTACGGTTGCCCGCCTCGGCCGGGTGGTCGATCAGGTTCTATAGGACAGGCACGGCGTTTGCCTAGCGCAAGCGCCGTGTCCCCAATCCCAACTCCATCAACGTTTTGCGCACAGGTGTCACCTGATGCAGGGTGTTCAACCCAAATGCGCGTGCATCGCGGGCAAACAGCGATGTGGCCTGACTGGCGCGATTGAGCAGGTCGATGCCCTGCACCCTCAGGCGGATGTCACCAAATCGGGCCTTGTGGTAAGCGTCCAGCATCTCTGCATCGCCCAGACCCGCTGGGCGCTTTTGGGCCAAATCCAACAAGGTCGACGTGTCAGCAAGGCTCATGTTCAGGCCTTGCGCTCCGATAGGGGGGACGACATGCGCCGCCTCTGCGATCAGGACGAGGCGGGTGCCGGACAGGTGGTCGGCATACTGGCTGATGATCGGCCATATGCTGCGGCGCGATGCCAGCGTGAGCGGCCCCAACATATGGCAACTGCGCGCTGTCATCTCTGCCTCGAAATTAGCGACATCTGCGGTCATACGCGCCATGCTGGCCGCCCCGTCATCCATCCATACAACTGCGGATGAGGGTATGCCGTTGTGATCGGGCAGTGGCACCAGCGTGAACGGCCCGCCCGTCTGATGCACTTCGGTCGACACGTTTTCGTGCGGGATCGGGTGCGTGACGGCAAAGGCCAGCGCCTTTTGCCCATAGCGTTTGGTGGTGACGCCGATGCCTGCGGCCTGCCGCATCGGCGATGCGCGCCCATCTGCCGCAATCACCAAGCGGGCAGCAACGCGGCTGCCATCGTTTAGCCCGACACGCGCCTCGCTGGTGCGTCCAAGCAAGCTGCGCGTGCCGACGCCGGGGCGAAAATCGACAGTGTCCAACGCCTCTAGGCGCGCCACCATTTCACGACGCAACCGCCAATTGGGCAGGTTCCATCCAAAGGGCAGGTCGGACACGTCGGACGCCTTGAAGGATTTGATTTCGCGCGCGCCACCATCTGTGCCACCTGCATCCACGATTCGCATGATGTCGAGCGGAGTCGCGTGGGGCGCAAGCGCATCCCACAGACCGGCTTGTTCCAGCAGATCACGGGCGGGTTGCAACATGGCGGTGGTGCGCATGTCGGCACCATCTGCCTCGCGTTCGGTCACGGGCGGGGTGGGGTCAACGCAGATCACATCGAACCCTGCTGTGCCAAAGGCCGCCGCGGCCGTAAGGCCCGCAATGCCGCCGCCGGAAATCAGGATATCGCACTGGGTGATGTCGGTCATAAATCGCCTCCGTTCACATGCAATCTAATCTGGACGGAGCAGAGGCCAAGGCGGCATCCTGTCCTACCCGATAAGGCGCGACAGAAAATCGGACAGATCGTCAGTGTGATGGTGGATATGATCGCCTGCAACGGGGGTGGGGGCGACGTGCACTGTTTTCATTCCCATGGCATGAGGTGCGGCCAGATTGCGCGGTTCGTCCTCGAACATGGCACCGATGCTGGGATCCAGGTTGTCGCGCGCAAATATTTGATAAAAGGCGCTTTTTTCCGGCTTTGGCAGGTATCCTGCATGCTCCACGCCATAGATGGCGTCAAACAGATTGGACAGACCACGCGCGGCCAGAACCTGTTCTGCATAGGGGGCTGACCCGTTGGTATAAACGATCCGCCGCCCCGGCAGTGCGCGGATACGCGCGGCCAGTTCAGGGTCAGGCGACAATCCATCAAACGATATGTCATGGACGGCAACAAGATAAGGATCAGGATCCAGGTCATGCTCGCGCATCAACCCGGCAAGCGTGGTGCCATGGGTGCGCCAATAGTCAACGCGCATCCGGTTTGCCTCGGCCCTGTCCACGCCGAGCGCCTCCATCACATAGGCTGTCATCCGCACTTCGATTTGATCAAAAAGGCGGGCGGAGGGGTGATACAGTGTGTTGTCGAGGTCAAAGACCCACGACCGTACATGTGAAAATTCTGATGCTGGCATAGTGCGATGCTTAGGGTGGTTCCGGCGCGCGCGCAACAGCTATAGGGTTGCGTGCGACGCGGACTGCGCCCTAGTGTGAACTATATCAACGACTTGTGAGTAATTGCATGCCCTCTGCGCGCCCATCCAGCACCGACGCCTATTCCATGATCCTTGAGGCGATCGACATCGGCACCTATCGGCCCGGTGATCGGTTGGTGGAAAGCGAATTGGCGGATCGGTTTGGCGTGTCGCGCACACCTGTGCGCGAGGCGTTGCAGCGGCTCGAGACGCAGTCGCTATTGGCGCGAGATGGGCGCAGTCTGATTGTCGCGTCACTGGATCATAACCAGATGTCGGAACTCTATGTCGTCCGCCGCGAGCTCGAAGGGCTGGCCGCATCGCTTGCTGCGCGCCATGCCACATCGGAAGAAGTGCGAATTTTGCGCGAAATGGTGGATGACGACAATGCGCTGATCGGTGATCCGGCGGCCATGTCGCGCGCCAACCGTCGATTTCACAAGCAAATTCACCTCGCCTCGCACAACCGCTATCTGGTGCAGCAGCTGGATCTTGTGCACCGTACTATGGCGTTGATGGCAACGACGTCACTGGCTGCCGTGGGGCGGACCGAGATCGCCCAATCCGAACATGACAAAATCGTGTCCGCGATCGAGGCCAAGGATGAAGCCGGGGCAGGTGCGGCGCTGCGCGACCACATTTCCGTGGCGTTCATGACCCGCCTGAAACAGGATGCGAATGCACGGCAAGAAGAAGGCTAACTTCGCCCAGCTTCGTTAGTTTTATCGTGTCCGTGTTGCGTTTTATCCCAATAGAACGGGTTTGTGACCAGCTCATACAGTGCCTTGTAACTGGCCAGTGCCCCAAGCGGAAAATACAGGATCAGCGTCGGAACCCACGCGATCAAATGCCTGTGCCGGTGCCCCGATACGGCCAGCATCCCGATGACGATATTCAGCACTTCGGCTCCGATAAAAAAGAACGCCATCGGCCACAAAACACCTGATCCCAGCGTTGTTTCAATCGGGTGCGGCAAACCAAAGGCAGGCAGCCACAAGCTCCACAACAACGGTAGTGTGGCAAATTGGGATACCGTGGCTAGAAACATCGCCTGAACGCCAAAGAACCGCCGCCACCCTAAATCGCGCAGCAAGGCGGCGGGGTCGCGCATATGAACGAGATAGGTGATCAAAAACCCTTTGATCCAACGCGAGCGTTGCTTGACCCAAGGCCAGGCGCGGCAGTTCGCCTCTTCATAGGTGGCGGTTGGGATCAATTCGGTGGTGTATCCGTGCCGCGCCAGGCGAATGCCCAGATCGGCATCTTCGGTGACATTATGCGCGTCCCATCCGCCCAAGCGATCAAGATTGGCGCGGCGAAAGAACAGCGTTGTCCCCCCAAGGGGCAAAACCAGCCCAAGGCGCGCAACACCAGGAAGGGTCAAGCGCCACCAGCTTGCATACTCAATGGTAAAACAACGTGACAGCCAGTTCTGGCGCGGATTGTAGTAATCCAGAATCCCCTGCAGGCAGGCCACATTCGGACCCGCATGGGAAAAGTGGCTGACGACTTTTTCCAACTGATCCGCTTCGGGCGCGTCCTCGGCGTCCCAGACGCCGATGATGTCGCCTGCGCAAAAATCCAAGGCATAGTTTAGCGCGCGTGGCTTGGTGGTGATCGTGCCGTCATCCGGTACTTCGATCACACGCATCCAACTGGGCAGATCGGTGCGCGCAAGCGTGGCGCGTGTCACATCGTCCCTGCTTTCCAGAACCAGCACAACATCCAGGAGTGCTTTGGGATAGGTCAGTTTCGACAGGCGGCTCACCAATGCCTCTGCAATGCGGTGTTCCTTGAACAGCGGCACCATGACTGAAATGCGCGGCAATCGTTCATATGGCAGCAGGCGCAATGGCTCGGCACGTGCTGGAACCCGATGGCTGATTTGTGCTGCCAGTGCCAACGCTTTGAGCGTGGTCGTCATCGCCAGTGTCAGGACGGCCCAGCCGATCAGTACAGTGACCGCCCATGCTGGAAAAACTGCCGCGAGCGCCAAAAGGGCCGTCATGATGCCAACGGCTTGCACGGTGCGGTGCCGTGGTCTGCGGGACCACGTGCGACAGCTTTGTGCAGCAGGCAGGCGGGTCACAGCGCGATGCGCCAAACCATGCCCATAAAGCAGTCCAATTTGCTGAATGATCTGATCGCGATCCGCGATGACAGGTAACATCCGGGGGGGCACGTCGGGCAGGGCTGCGGCCAATGCCTGCATCTGATCAGGCCGGGCGGTTGCGACCAAAAGTGTTGCACCGATCCAGCGCCACGGCACCACCCCGAACTGTTGGCACAGTGCAGCAGGCAGGGCGCGCGCCATTGCCGGGTTCGGGCGATCGACGTTCATGTCAATGTGATCTGTATCGTGTTGAACGGCCAGCGCGGTCATCACATCGGCACGCGCCACATGCCCTTCGGCCACCAGAATTTCACCCAAGGGGGCATCAATCCGGCGCTGCGTGGCCAGCGCTTGCAGCAAAGTCGTCGTGCTGATCAAACCGGCACTGACCAATTGTCGGCCCACCGGAAGCGCGGAACGGGCGCGCCGCGCAACGGGGCGCGGGGCGGATAGGCGCAAAAGGGGATCGCTCATGTCGGTGGGTCCGAACCTCTGGGTCGGATCACCTTTGTGCGCGGCAGGTTAAGGAACGGTTAAGCCCCTAAGGAAACTGGGAGGTATCAGGCGCTACGCGCTGCCATCGCAGCAGCAAACCGTTCAAACAGGTAATAGCTGTCCTGTGGTCCCGGGCTGGCTTCGGGGTGGTACTGCACTGAATAGACTGGCTTGCCCATCACCTTGATCCCGCAGTTCGATCCGTCAAACAACGAGGTATGCGTTTGCACAACGCCATCTGGCAATGTCTGCGCATCCACAGCAAAGCCGTGATTCATCGATGTAATTTCTACTTTACCCGTCTCAAGGTCCTTGACCGGGTGGTTGGCACCGTGGTGACCGTGGTTCATTTTGATGGTCTTGGCACCAAGAGCCAGGGCCAGCATCTGGTGGCCCAGACAAATGCCAAAGACGGGCAGATCACGGGCCAAAATATCGCGGATCATCGGCACGGCATAGACGCCTGTGGCCGCCGGATCGCCGGGGCCGTTGGATAGAAATACGCCGTCGGGATTGTGCGCCATGACCTCGTCTGCCGTGGCGCTGGCGGGCAGTACGGTCACGTCACAGCCCGCCGAAGCAAGGCAGCGCAGAATGTTGCGTTTGGCACCATAATCGATGGCGACAACTTTGAACTTGGGATCAGTTTGGGGTTCATACCCCTGAGGCCAGGCCCACAACATTTCGTTCCAGCGATAGGATTGGGCACAGGTCACGTCCTTGGCCAAATCCATGCCCTCAAGTCCGGCAAAGCCACGGGCGGCCGCAACCAGTGCGTCTGTATCGAAATTGCCATCCGGGTCATGGGCCAAGGCCACATGCGGCGCGCCAGCCTGCCGTATCGCACGGGTCAAACGCCGTGTGTCCACGCCACCGATGGCGATACGACCACGGGCCGCCAGCCAACTCGACAAACCTTCGACGGCGCGCCAGTTTGACGGATCCGTCGGCATCCATTTGACCACCATGCCAGAGGCCACAGGTTCGCCCGTTTCATCATCTTCGGGTGTGACGCCAGTATTGCCAATGTGGGGAAAGGTGAATGTCACGACTTGGCCCGCATAGGACGGATCGGTCATGATTTCCTGATAGCCGGTCATCGCGGTGTTAAAACACAACTCGGCCACCGTCCGTCCGGTTGCCCCAAATCCGGTCCCGTAAAACAATGTGCCATCGGCCAGAGCAAGGCAGGCGGTCGGCGTCTTTGGGGCGGTGATGTTCATGGGTGGACCTTTTGGCAGTAAGGGGCAAATCGGGCGAGGCGCGGCAAATTGGGCGGAAACTAGTGTCTGGGCCGGGTCGGGTCAAGCCGGATCGCGAATTTGTAGTTTTCAGCAAATTCAATGGCTTACGAGTTTTGCAGTGGCTTGCCAGACATTCTGTCTTCGCCTATGTATGAGCGCTTAACACGTGGCCATGGGGATGGACATCACATATGGATTTGCGCACGAAGATTTCGGCCGCGCTCAAGCAGGCCATGAAAGACAAGGATGCAGCGCGTTTGTCGACGTTGCGGCTCATCAACGCTGCGATCAAGGACAAGGATATTGACGCCCGCGCTGCAGGTCAGGACGACGGGGTAGGCGAGAGCGAAGTGCTTGCGATCCTTAGCAAAATGTCCAAACAACGCGTTGAAAGTGCCCGCACATACGAAGAAGGTGGGCGTCTTGATCTGGCCGAACGCGAATTGGCAGAGATCAAGGTGATCGAAGAATTTCTGCCCCAGCAGCTCGATGAGACTGCATCGGCCAAAGCCGTAGACGCCGCCATTGCCGAAGTGGGCGCGGACAGCATCCGGGACATGGGCAAGGTCATGGGCGTGCTCAAGGCGAAATATACCGGTCAGATGGATTTCGGATCCGTCGGTCCAATGGTCAAAGATCGGTTGTGCGGCTGACCGAGGGTTTGGTTTCCGGTTGGTCTTCTAAACGGTTAAGACGAAAAGATGGATAGGCGCAGTATTGCTGCGCCTTTTTTATGTATGCTGTGATCGTGCTGTGCCTTTGATGGCCCGGATCAAATCATCGTAAAGGGCGACTCGCTCTTCCTCGCTTAGGAACGCGCCGATTTCAACTTCGCGCCCCATTCCCTTAAGGGTGACATATTGCGGCACAGGCCCTTCGCGGTCGTATTTGATGACTTGGGTCCAATAGCGGTTGCAATCCCATTCCTGAGTGTCGCCCTTTGGGTTGGTGCGCACAAGATGCGCTTGATCATCGCTGAGCGTCAGGACCTCGACGATCTGCCGTGCGCGGCGGTTGCGACGCAGCGCAAAGAAAATGCCCCAAACCGCCAACATCAAAAATGGCAACACTCCCCACAACACCACACTGCCCAACAGCGGCAGCATTGGGATCAGGATCAGCGTAAAGGTGGCCAGCACAAAGGCGGCCATGCCTGTCTGTGGCAGCGAGTTGTGCGGCCACAGTTGCAGTTCCTGCGTCGGTGCGTCGGGGTCTGTTGTCCAGCGATAAGGCATACCGTGAATATAGCTGCGATGTTTGCCGTGTCTAACGTCAGGTTGTCGCGGCTAGGCCGGAAATTTGTTCAGCGGAATTTCGGTGCCGCAGAAAACCCTTGGGCATTGTGCGACAGCAATAGCTACCGCTCGGGCGCGCGATGGCGGGGAATGTAAAAAGGCCCCGTACGATGCCGGGGCCTTTTTCTATTTGATCTGTATAGAGTCGCTATTCAGGTTTGTACTGTCCATCCCTTGGATGATCGGTATCTACCCATTCTTCGAAACTATCAGGGTAACGGTGCGATTTGTCCCACTCCTCCTGCTTGGGCAGGATTTCGAACGTATGCTCTGGGGGTGGGCACGGCAGTGTCCATTCCAGCGTGTCTGCATATTCGTTCCACGGGTTGTTTTCCGTGACCTTCGCGCCGCGCAGAAGCGAGTATGCAATGATCCCGAAGAAGAACAGGAACGATGCAAAGCTCAGGAACGCGCCCCAGGACGACCACTGGTTCCAGTAGGCGAACGCCTCGGGGTAGTCGATGTAGCGACGTGGCATGCCCTGACGGCCCAAGAAGTGCTGTGGGAAGAAGGTCAGGTTTGCACCGATGAACATGGTCCAGAAGTGCAGCTTGCCTGCCCATTCAGGGTACATGCGACCTGTCATTTTCGGGAAGTAGAAGTAGATCCCCGCAAAGATACAGAACACGGCCCCAAGCGACATCACATAGTGAAAGTGCGCCACGACGTAGTACGTGTCGTGATAGTAGCGGTCTACGGCTGCTTGGCTCAGCACGATGCCTGTCACGCCACCCAAGGTGAACAGGAACAGGAAACCGAAAGCCCAGAGCATGGGTGTTTTCAGCTCAACCGAGCCGCCCCACATGGTCGCGATCCAGGAAAAGATCTTGACCCCTGTGGGCACCGCAATGACCATCGTTGCCAGCATGAAATAGGCCTGCTGGTTCAGCGACATGCCAACCGTGTACATGTGGTGCGCCCACACAACAAAGCCTAGAACACCGATGGCGATCAGTGCCCAAACCATCGGCAGGTAACCAAACACTGGCTTGCGGCTGAAGGTGGCGATGATGTGGCTGATGATGCCAAAGCCGGGCAGGATGATGATGTACACTTCGGGGTGACCAAAGAACCACAGGATGTGTTGGTACAGGACCGGGTCGCCTCCGCCAGCAGGATCAAAGAAGGTAAATCCAAAGTTGCGGTCCATCAGCAGCATGGTGATTGCACCGGCCAAGACGGGCAGGGACAACAGAATCAACCAGCTTGTAATAAAGATCGACCAAGAGAACAGCGGCACCTTGAACAGGGTCATGCCGGGGGCACGCATGTTTAGGAATGTCGTGATCATGTTGATCGCGCCCAAGATCGAAGAGGCACCAGAAACGTGGACCGCAAAGATTGCGAGATCCATCGACATACCAGCTTCGTTTGTGGACAGGGGCGGGTACAGAACCCAGCCCACGCCGGAACCAAGCTGACCATTGCCGCCCGGTGCCAGCACCGAACAAATCGCCAGCGTTGTACCAGCAACATAAAGCCAGAACGACAGGTTGTTCATCCGCGGGAACGCCATGTCCGGCGCGCCGATCTGCAATGGCATGAAATAGTTGCCAAACCCGCCAAATAGGGCCGGAATAACAACAAAGAACATCATCAGAATACCGTGGCCGGTGATCAAAACGTTCCAGAGGTGTCCATTGGGTGTACATTCGCCGATAGCCGCTGCGGTCAACCGCGCGCCTTCCATACACATGTACTGGACACCGGGGTCCATCAGCTCAAGCCGCATGTAAACGGTGAAGGCCACTGATACAAAACCGACTAGGGCCGAAACGATCAGGTAAAGAATCCCGATATCTTTGTGGTTGGTGGACATGAACCAGCGGGTAAAGAACCCGCGCTCGTCTTGATGTTCGTGGCCGTGAATGGCTGCGTCTGCCATGCGGTGCCTCCTAAATTTGTGTTTTCAGCCTGCGCGGGGTTCCCTTCCACGCAACGCGTTGCCCTACCTTCTAGAGTTTTGCTGTGAACGCTTCAATGACAGATCGCGTGTCGAACCGGGGTGAATTGTCGCGCGTTCTTGACAGTTGGGGTCACCGACGCGGTTTCGCTGCTGGCGATAATCTGCCCTTTTTTGGCAGTCCTGTTGACGCATTGGCCCATTTGGACAGGTTTTCGACACAATTTAGCCGTGGAGGCACCACATACGGTCCATTCTTCGGCCGGATTCAGATGTCAGACGAAATCTTAACGGGTGTGTAAATTGCCCGACCAAGTTGAGTGAGTAGAGCAAAATGGCAACCAACGATAACACGAATCCGGGCACCGAGGGTGATCAGGTCATCAATGGTACCACCGGCGCGGATACGCTGACAGGGGCCCTTGGGTCTGACACCATTACGGGCGGCAATGGTGCCGATGTTCTGTCAGGTGATGGCCCGGTCGACGGCAGTTGGCTGTTTGAAGCGTACAATTACAATTTCAGTTCCGCCGCGGACCAAGCCTTTGACATCGAGAACGGCACATTGGCCGGAACCGGCTATGTCACCGACTTCAACGAAAGTGGGCTGATCAACAGCCTGCGGGGTACGACGGGCATTTCCGAAGACTTCGGGGTTATTTATACCAGCACTCTGAACACCACATTGGGTGGGACCTATCGGCTGACCACTCGGTCAGATGATGGGTCGACGATCCAGATTTTTGATTCGAACGGGAATGCACTGTCGTTTGATAACGAGAGTGGCGGCACGCGCGATTATTTGAACAATGACTTCCACCAAGCTGCACGCACGCGGTTTGGTGATGTCGAGCTTGATCCGAATGAAACTTACACCATCCAGATTCGGTACTGGGAAAACGCGGGCCAGGATGTGCTGTCCGGCACGATCAGCGGGCCGGATACAGGTGGCGCTGCCGAAGATCTGCTGATCAGCGACATGATCGGTATGCCACCCGGCCCCGAAAACTCAGTGACAGGCACCCCTGCGGGTGTTGCCGGCAATGACGTCATCGATGGTGGCGACGGCAATGACACAATCAGTGGCGATGGTGGCAATGACACCCTCATCGGTGGTTCCGACAATGACAGTATTGATGGGGGCACGGGCGACGACCGACTTGAGGGTGGGGTGGGCAGCGACGTCCTTGATGGCGGGTCAGGCAATGATGACCTGATTGGTGATGGGGCGGTGTCGTCCGCACCCGGCGCAACAGCGTCTGTCCTGTTCGAAGACAACTTTGAAAGCGGTGCATCTGGCTGGAGCGACAACACAACCGAAGCATCCGCGTCCTTAAGTGAGTTTCTTGGCCGCTTTGGGGGGGAGGATGGGCGTGTCGCGACAGAGCGCACCTTTGCGCTCGATCAAACGGCTGATTTTGCGATCATCGAATTCGACGCGTATTTGATCGACAGCTGGAATAACGAAGAGTTCGTGATCACGCTGAATGGCCAAGAGGCGGTTTTTACGACCAACTTTAATGGAACACCTGTCGGTGGGTCTCAGACTTTCATGGGAACGGATGGGGCCACATACACCATCGATCACACGCCAACCGCGCAAGATGAACTGGGCTTTACCAATTTTTGGGATGATACCACTTTTGACGTTCGGATCACGATAGAAAATCCGCCTGCCAATTTGTCGATCGGTTTTGGTGCTGACCTCAACCAGGCCACCTCGAACGAGAGCCTTGGGATCGACAATCTCACGATCATCAGCACCGACAATGGCAATGACACGTTTGCGGACGTGCAGTCGTATCAGGCCCAAAGTTTTGACGACACGCTGATCGGTGGCGCGGGGAACGACACACTGACGGGCGGCGCTGGCAATGACACGCTGACCGGTGGGTTGGGTGACGATGTCTTTGTTTATAACGCGGGGGACGGCGATGATGTCATCACGGACTTTAACCTGGGCAACAGTGGCGGGATTGATGACGATAGTCAGTCCAACAATGACTTTATCGACCTCAGCAACTTTTAGCCCGCATTCCCCAAGTAACTTGACATTTTTGCGCCTCTGACAGCTCCTAATGTGTTATATTTCAGCATGTTAATTGGGCTGAGGGCGGCAGGTTATGGATCACCCTGAGGGTGCAAGCGAAACGGGTGATGTTCGGCTTGGATTTGACCGTCGCGTGCGGCTGGAATTTCATGGATCAAAGATCAGTTCGGACGGTATTTTGCGTGACACCCGCACTGGCCGCAACCGTCTGCATTCTCTGGTCGGGCTTTTGCGGCAGTCGGTCTTCGGTCGATTGGCCGGTTACGATGATGTGAATGATGCGGATCGTTTATCACTTGATCCAGTAATGCGGCAGGTGGTCGGAGGACGGGCCATTGATGCCAAGGCCGCGTCAGCAAGCCAGATGGGACGGTTCGAGACAGAGGTGCTTGCGACGGCGGACAATCGCACCACACTGGCTGACATGTCGGGACATTGGATCGACCGGGTTCATGACCGCAAACCGCCCAAGTGGATCACGCTGGATATGGATAGCTCGGTCAGTCCAACCCACGGAGCGCAGGAAAACACGGCCTGGAACGGTCATTTCGGCTGCATGTGGTATCACCCGCTGTTCGTTTTCAACCAGTTCAGTCATCTCGAACGCTGCGCTCTGCGCCCCGGTAATGTGCACAGCGCGGACGGATGGGAAGCGGTTCTGAAGCCTATCATAGCGCGATATGCGGACCGTCACTTGATGCGGTTCTTCCGGGGCGATGCTGCCTTCGCCATGCCAAAGCTATACAAAACTCTGGAAGCGGAGAGATATTACTACGCCATTCGCCTCCGCACCAATCGTGTTCTTCAGGGCAGGATTGCGCATCTGCTCAAGCGCCCGGTGGGTCGTCCGCCAAAAGGCGTGAAGCGTATCTACGGTGACTTTGAGTATCATGCGGTGTCCTGGGACAAGCCTCGCCGCGTTATCGCCAAGGTCGAGTGGCATCCCGGCGAGTTGTTCCCCCGTGTCGGCTTTGTCGTCACCAACCTGCCAATGGAGCCGGACTGGATCATTCGCTTCTACAATCAACGCGGCACCGCCGAGCAGTACATCAAGGAAGGCAAGCAAGCTATCAACTGGACGCGGTTGTCCTGCAAGGGCAAGGCGCAGAACGAGGTCCGCCTTCAGCTGCACGCACTGGCCTACAATCTCGGTGTCTTCCTGCAAGGCACTGATCTGCCTGAGGAGATGGCTGACTGGTCGCTGACCAGCCTGCAAACCCGTCTAATCAAGATTGGTGCCCGAGTTGTTAGACACGCCCGCGCCATTACCTTCCAACTCGCTGAGGTTGCCGTCAGCGGTGACCTTTTCCGGCGCATACTGACGGCGATCCACGGGCTCCGCGCGCCACCGGCTTCAACATGACGGTATTATTAGCCAAAACCGAACGAACGCGGCTTCACAGGTCCGACCAAATGGGTGTCGACCAGACCGAACGCCGGGCCAAACCGGCCTTCAAGACCAGAAATCGCGCTCAGATCGCGCAGCAGATGCCCGAACCATGGCAAACCGTGCACAAGAGGCTTGATCCGTGCGCAACGCAGCGACAAGATGGAGGAGAAGGCATCCCACTTGGGGAATGTCAGTTTATACGAACCTGAACGAATTGCGGGCAGACCTGAGCGACAACAACGTGTTGGACCAGTCTATTGGTGATTTCAGCGACAATGTCGCACTTGGTGGATCGATCACCTTTGACGGAATCACGGGGGATCAGCTGACCGAAGACAACACAAACGTGGCCTGCTTTACCAAAGGCACGTTGATCGAAACGGCCGACGGCCCTGTCGCGGTCGAGGACCTGTGCCGCGGAATGTTGTTGAAAACGCTGGACAATGGCAATCGCCCGGTGCGTGCGGTGTTGCGGCGCACCGTCGATGCCACCAAGGATATGGCCCCGATCTGCATCACAGCAGGTGCACTTGATAATACACGTGATTTGCTGGTGTCCCCGGCCCATCGCATGCTGATTTCCGATTGGCGCGCAGAAATATTGTTTGGTGTAGACGATGTGCTGGTCAGTGCCTGCAATCTGGTGCGGGGTGACATGATTTATCGTTCGCCGCGCCCTACCATTACGTATTTGCACATCTTGATGGACAGCCACGAGGTCATCTATGCCGAAGGTACCGCAACCGAGAGCTTTCATTTGACCCATGATGAGGTGCGCGCAGCCGAGAATGGCAGCAGTGAGCAAGGGGCCGTTGCCCAAGAAGTCGCAGCTATTTTTCCTGAATTGTTGGGCTGCGCCAGCCCGTGCGTGCGCCCTTCGGCCAAAGGGTATGAGGCCCGCACTCTTGCCACTTTGCTGGGTTAGGCCGGGCTGAACACAGTCTCAAACTGCTGTTTCAGCGCCACATCCACGTCATGCATCGTAACCGGCAACCCAAGGTCGACAAGGCTGGTCACCCCATGATCGACGATGCCACAGGGCACAATGCCGTCAAAATGCGTCAAGTCCGGTTCGACGTTGATCGAAAGCCCATGAAAACTGACCCATTTGCGCAAGCGAATGCCAATGGCGGCGATCTTGTCCTCGGCCAGCGCGCCATTCGCCAACGGTGGCTTTTCGGGGCGCTGGACCCAGACGCCGACACGACCCTCGCGGATTTCACCTTTGACGTTGAACGTGTTCAGGGTTGCGATGACCCAAGCCTCGAGGTCTTTGACAAACTTGCGCACATCGCGCCCGCGTTTGCCCACATCAAGCATGGTATAGGCCACGCGCTGGCCGGGGCCGTGATATGTGTATTGCCCTCCGCGCCGGGTGTCATAAACGGCAAAACGATCAGGATCAGTCAGATCCGCCCGCTTGGCTGATGTGCCAGCGGTATAGAGCGGCGGGTGCTCGAGCAGCCAAATGCATTCTTCCGCCGTTCCGGCGGCAATCGCGGCTGAACGCTCTTCCATCCAGCGTTCGGCACTGCGGTAATCGGTGAACCCGTCTGAGGTGATCCATTCAACCATGGGCGATCAGGGCAGCAGCCCTGCCTCCTTTATGCGGGATACGTTTGGGCGGCTGACCGGAATGTCCGTGCCGTTCGACAAAGTGAGGATAGCGCGGTCGCCTTGGCGGCGCGCGGCGCTGACCTGATCAAATGCGACCCAGTGCGACCGATGCACTTGCGCGCCCGGCGTCGCGCCCACCTCGGCTATGGCATCTGACAGGCGCATCAAAATCAGGTCTTCGCCCTTGGTGGTTTGAACACGCACATAGTGATCTTCGACTGACAGGGCCACAAGAGGACCACGTTTGTCATGCGCGATGCGGGTCAGGATGCGCGAAACCTGTGCATCTGGCGCTTTGTTGCGGGGTTGCGGTGCCTCAAGCTGGCGTCGGGCCGTGGCGATCCCGACCGTGATGATCGCCGCAATTGCAAAAGTCGCGCCGACAAAACGGAACCATTCGGTGCCACCGGGCATCCAGCCAAAGGCCAGCATGTTCACGATCACAACGGCACCAGATATGGAAAAGCCCGTCGCCACGGCCAACCCGGCGACACGCAGCGCAAATGAAAACAGCACCAGCCATGGGCGCAACAGCGCATCACACAATGATCCCAGCCCGTATGTCAGAACCGCCATGATCAGCCAATAAACCAGCCTCGGCGCAAGGCTAAGTTGGGCTTCGGTGTCAAACGGGCCGGCAACACCCATCACAGCACCAACACCCACCAAGATGATCAGCGTCGCCGGGTGGCTCAAGTGAGCCCACCATTCACGAAGCGCGGATTGCGGATGCATGTCGTTCACGAAGCAGGGCCCTTATGTCGCGCAAAGCAAATGGAAATGCGGCGCATCTCTGGTCTAGCTGAGGGCCAATCCATACTGCAAGATGAAAGGCCGCCGCCATGACCCTGACCCCTCTGCTTGACGCGGAACAAATAATCCAACTGCATGTTCTGTGCGCCAGCATCGGCCTGCTGCTGGGGCCTGTTTCGCTCTATCAACCGCGCCGGGGCCGGCTCCATCAAGTGGTTGGATATGTGTGGGTTCTGGCGATGGGGGTAACTGCGCTGTCAGCCTTTTTCATTCACAGTTTTCCCATGATCGGCCCGTTCAGCCCGATTCATGGGCTGGCCATTTTCACGCTTTGGTCACTGTTCAAGGGGATGCGGCATGTGTTTGCCGGGCACATCCACGAACATCGGATGGTGATGCGCAGCCTCTATTGGCACGGGTTGGCAATAGCCGGGTTGTTCAACTTTCTGCCCGGGCGCACGTTGAACCGGATGGTGTTCGATGATGCGCGCGGCTTTGGTTACGGCGTCATTGCTGCGGGCATTGCCGGGATCGTGCTGGCGTCTCTGCGCAGGCGCAAGGGTCAGGCCGCCGCCTCTTGGGCGACCTGACGCAGGACTTGTGCGTAATTTTCGGCCCCTTGTGCCCCTGTCATCAGGTATTTCTCGCCAAAGATCATCGACGGGACACCCGATATGCCGCGCGAGGTCCAAAACCCCTGCTTTTCGCGCACGGACGCCTGCAAACGGCCACTGTCGAGCATCTGTGCGGCCTCGGCGCGGTCGATGCCCACGGAGTCCGCGACATCCAACAACACCTCAACGTCCGACACATTGCGCTGGGCGGTAAAATGCGCCTCGAACAAGGCCAGCTTCAGCGGATGTTGCAGCCCAAGGCTAAGCGCGAAGTCCAAAAGCTGATGCGCGGCAAAGCTGTTCACGATTCGGCTGTCTGGGGAAAAGACAAAATTGATTCCCAAGGTTTTACCCAAATCTTGCATTTGCATGCGGTTTTGTGCCGACTGTTCTGGGCTGGCCCCGTATTTCTGCGCGATATGTTCAGTCAGGTTTTGACCTTCAGGCGGCATCTGAGGGTTCAACTCGAACGGATGCCAACGGACATTGGCACCCATGCCTGTCGTGCCAAGCGCCTGTTCCAACTGGCGAAACCCGACGATGCACCACGGGCACATGATGTCAGAAACAATATCGACCTGAATGGCGGGGGCGGTGTCTGGCGGTGTCATTGTCTGTGGGTTCCCTTCATCGATGTTGCGTCTGACATCATCGCCGTGGGCACGAATTTCAAGCGGCAAACCGCCTTTGCAAGGGGGTGGGAAACAAATGCCTTTGTGAAAAACGCCTCGATGATATCCTGATTGCGCATTTTTTTGGAGGTTTTTCATGTTTACGAAGACGATTACTGCCTCTTTCATTGCCCTGTCGATCGCGATTGTTCCTGTCAGTCGCGCCAGCGCAGATGCGGGGGACTTTGTGGCAGGTGCCCTGATCGGTGGACTTGTCGGGCACGTCGCAACCAAAGAAAGCCAACGCAAAAAGTCGACCGCGACCCGGTCAACAGCCAGCAAACCAAGCATTCCTTCAACCCAACCCTCAACCCAAGAGGCGCGCGAAATTCAGGCATCCCTGAATTACTTTGGCTTTGATGCGGGCCGGGTGGATGGCCAGTTGGGTCAACGCTCGCGCAACGCGGTGTCGGGGTATCAAGCCTATCTTGGATATCCGATCACGGGCCGTCTGTCGCCGTTTGAGCAAGACCTGTTGGTCAGTTCGTACAATCGCGCGCAGGCGGGCGGCGATGCGGTCGCGCAGCAACTGGCCAGTTCCCCGGATGGGACGCGCGGATTGCTCAAGGCATATCGTGCGGAACTTGCTGGACAAACTGTTGCACCGGGTCAGGCGACCACAAGCGTCGTCGCACAGCAGCCCCCAGCCCCCGCAACCAGCTTGCCCAGCTTCCTTGGCAACGGGGCCTCGCCATCGCTCGCCTCGCATTGCAACACCGTGTCCTTGCTGACCAATACCAATGGCGGCTTTACGACGACGGCGGCAATGACCGATCCCAATGTCGTGCTGAACGAACAGTTTTGCCTTGCCCGCACCTATGCGATCGCAACAAGCGAGGACATGATCACCAAGGTTCAGGGCTTCACCCCGGATCAGATCGCAGCGCAGTGCAAACAATTCGGTCCCGCGATGCAGCCCTATGTGGCGGCACTGGCGCTCAAGAGTCAGGCAGAGGTGGTTCAGGATGTTGCATCGTTCATTCTGACAACCGGCATGTCACCTGCACAGCTCAAGGGGACGGCGCAGATTTGTATGGGCGTCGGGTATCGCACGGATGATATGGACGTGGCGCTTGGCTCGGCCCTGATGCTGTTTACCATGGGCGATCATGTTTATGGCGAGTTGATGGGCCATCACCTTGCCCAAGGGTTTGGAACGTCCCAAAGGATCGATGCTGCACGCGTCTGGTACGCCGAAGGGCTAAAGGCGGTCGACAATGGCGCGCCTGCCGTGTTCGCCCCGGGTCAGCCCGAACGCACCGAATTGCTGCGCAAGGCCTCGCTGACCCTGGGCACATCCAATTCCAGTGTCACGCCTGTGCAACCCGTGGCGCAGCCCGCATCCTTGCCGGTCTTTGGCATCACCAGCGACTAGACGGAGCGCCCGTTGGAACCGCTAAACAACCGAGGTTGAAAAAGGCCTCGGTTTTTCTTTGCTTTGTGCCTTGGCAAGGGATGCGTTCACAGCTAAAGACGCGTTCACCATGTCAAGGCGCGCGGCCGTGGCGGAATTGGTAGACGCGCAGCGTTGAGGTCGCTGTGAGGTAACACTCGTGCGAGTTCGAGTCTCGCCGGCCGCACCATGTCCTTCAGGTAACTCACTGAAATCTCTTCTTGTTTTAACATAGAGGGATATCATCGTGGCACACATTCAGTACACAATCTGCCGTTCAGGCACCTATTACTACAACCGTCGCGTTCCTAGACAGGCGGTAGGAATCTATGGCCAATTCATCAGGTTGGCTTTGTCGAAGGACGAGAACGAAGCAGAATCCTACTCAAAACGGCTGAACACTGTGCTGGAGGGATCATGGAGCGGGACCAAGCATATAACTGCCGTTGATTTCGTTTCTGTCCTTGAGAGCTTCAAGCCTCGGTCTGCGGTGCTGTCAGAGATGGCAGAAGAGTACTTGTCGCTGCGGGAGATTGACCTCAAGCCCCCTCGGATTGCCCTTGATACCTTTGTTTCATTGGCTGGTGACAGGGATGTGAGCGAGTACACCAGAGAGGATGCCAAGCTTTTTGTTCGTCATTTGACCACTAAGGGCAACAAGACAGCTACTATCAGACGCAGGATCAACAGTCTGTCTGCGATACTGAACTATGCTTACTCTGAACTCGATGTGGAAAAGCGAAACCCTTTCACTAGAATGATCATCAGAGGCGAGGGTGACGATACCCTGCGACGTGGCATCTTTAGCAACGATCAACTGAAGCAGGGGTACGACAAGGCTTTGGCGTCAGGCAGTACTGTTAAGCTTATCATGCCGCTCTTGGGTGAAACAGGATGCAGAATGGCTGAGATTGTGGGGCTTAGGGTTGATGACATTGATATGGAAAACGCCGAGATCCACATTCGTCCAAATACTGCCAGACGTCTCAAGACCAGAAACTCCGTAAGGACATTACCCCTAGTTGGCTTCGGCAAGCTGGCGATGGAACAGGCAATGCAAAGGTCAGATGGCGAATGGCTGTTGGATAGTAACGATGTGCCAAGCATGCGATCAGCCTCAGATAATTTCAATGCGCCGCCAGATTTCAACGCAGCTTCAAATTGTACGAACGCTGTTTGCTCGGTAGCGCTGAGCGACTCCAAAACCCTCTTGGTTTTTCCGATGCTTTCCCGTCGAAAGAGGTTACCGTTAAACAAAAGCGGATCATCACCGTCCTCGTCCGACTCAATGAAACCCAAAGCCATAGATTGCCCAAGGAAATCCGTTACGGCAGAGCTAGTTAGTCGATGTTCATCGCCAATTTTCTCACCTGCAAGCTTCTTACTAATTGGAGACTGCGAGACTAACTCACCCAGACCAATGGCCGCAGTTTCAAAAGGCTCCGGATCGTTTGCCTCAAACAATGCCGAGGTGTGATCTAGAGCGCTGCTTGCCGAAACACCGATGACTGATACGGCCCCATCAGATGTTTGATCAATCACCTTTTCGTTAACGAGCTGTGCCAAACATGCAGGCAGGTCTGTCTTGGGGCTCAGTCCACCAGCTTTGGCCAAGGTGATCACGAGGTCGGAATTTAGTTCAGACTGCTTCGAAGCCGCCATCCTTGCTAGTAGCGCACCTGATTTTGCGGCAATATCAATTGCTGGATAACTCGCCGCACCGTTGCTTGTTCCAGTTATTTTTTTACCGTGGTGAATGATCCAAGCGCCCTGCGTTTTCTTATCCATGCTTTGTACTCCGAAAATAGCAGGTGTGAACTAATTCTAGGAGCTTAAACCGCACGCAATGATGATTGGAAGAACAACCTTTGCGCGAACAGCAGAAATCCACACGCCCCTAACGCATCAAATGTCCGCATCTGCAAACGCCAGCACTGTTTGGGGCGACCGCAGCGAATGACAGCTTCATGCCCATGCATCCAAGTTATTATTAAGAAGCTACTGTAGGTTTATCCTAAAGGATCAAAGTACTTACCAGAACCCCAGAGCAATCCCGCTGGCAAAGCCCAAGCATTGATAACGTAGGCACCCCCAGTGGCCCATGCGGGGTATGTCGCTACGCCCTCTGAGTATCACGAACAGACACGGCGTAAAGGGCGACCATTCCGTTGTTTTGTCTCACTTATCCAAATAGCAGGAGCATATGACCTGTACCGTACTGGTCGGAGTATTGCGGAATGCCGGAGAACTGAGGTGTGACCAACTGTGTAGACAGTTAGGGGTGTCCTGCATTGAGGCTTTCCAAGGGGAGGACACAGGGGTGGCGCAAACAGTGAGCTTCGGGATTAACTATTCGGTGAAAACCCGTGTCACACATCCTGTCACACATCGAGCATCTGTCTGGTCGTTGACATGCGATCCTGAACTACGGATAACAATAACAGGGATTGAAGCAGGTCCTGAAGGTAGACGCGCTAGCATTCAACAAACACTTGTTTTTGTTGGATTAGTATTGAACAAAGTTCGATACAAGTGAGGTCGCTGTGAGGTAACACTCGTGCGAGTTCGAGTCTCGCCGGCCGCACCATATACTATTGCCTTCTTGGCCAAATGCTTGCCGATCACGGCAATGCCACCAAATCCATCATCACATATGTTCATCGTAACAAATCACGGCACCCGCCTTGTGGTTCACCCTGCATCTTGTCATCAAAGGGCATGATGACTGCACCGCCACTGATGGTTTTTACCGACCTCGATGGAACCCTGATTGACCATCATACCTATGATTGGACGCCTGCAGCCCCCGCGATTGCAGCGCTCAAGGCGGCAGGGGCGGGGATCGTTTTGGCCAGCAGCAAGACGGCGGTGGAAATCGACGTGTTGCGCGCGGAAATGGGCCTGCAGGCGTGGCCGGCGATCGTGGAAAACGGGGCAGGGCTGTTGGCCGCACATGCATCACCTGGGGCCGACACCACCCAATACGCAGCGCTGCGTGCGGCACTTGCTGATGTGCCGAACGCAGTGCGCCGCCATTTCGTCGGCTTCGGGGACATGACCGTGGACGCTGTGGTTGAGGTTACGGGCCTGACACAGGTGGGGGCTGCGCTTGCCAAACAGCGCGCTTATTCCGAACCGGGGCTGTGGCAGGGCGATGCGCAGGATCGGGACGCCTTTCTGGCCCACCTTGCGGCCCAAAACATCAGTGCACAGCAAGGCGGGAGATTTCTGACGTTGTCCTTTGGGGCGACCAAGGCGGATCAGATGCGGGCGCTGTGTAAAGAATATCGCCCGCGCGTGACGATCGCGCTTGGCGATGCGCCAAACGATATTAAGATGCTCCAAGCCAGCGACTATGGCGTGGTGATTGCCAACCCCGACCGCCCCCAGCTGCCCGTTTTAGATGGCGAAGCCGAAGGCCGCATTCTGCGCACGACGGATGCGGGACCCGTGGGTTGGAACGGCGCGATGATGGACATGATCGCGCGACTGAACTTGACATAAGGACGAACAGCCGTGGCCGACTTTCACCAAAACGGAAACATCACAACACTGCACAATCTGCGCACTCGATCCTCGGCGGAACTGGCTGACGAACTGGCGTCTTTTGCACAGACCCGCAAGATTTCACTGATCCTGCCCTGCCTCTATTCCGAACTGGAGGGGGAGGCGATGCCCCACATCCTGTCGGAATTATCGAAAGTGCCGTACCTGCACCGCATTATCATCGGCCTTGATCGTGCGAATGCGGATCAGTTTCGCCACGCAAAACAGTTTTTCAAAGGGTTAAACCAGAACCATATCGTAATCTGGAACGACAGCCCGCGCATGCTCGAACTTGGGGCGCGCCTCGAGGCGATGGGGCTGGCCCCGGCTGAACAGGGCAAGGGCAAAAACGTTTGGTCGGCACTTGGCTACCTGATCGCCTGTGCGGACAGCGCGGTCATGGCGATCCACGATTGTGATATCCTGACATACGACAACGACATGCTGGCGCGTCTCGTTTATCCGGTGACCAACCCCAACTTTCCCTATCAGGTTGCCAAGGGGTATTACCCCCGTATCGGCAATGACAAGCTGAATGGCCGGGTGACGCGCCTGCTGGTCAGCCCGCTTTTGATCGCACTGAAGCGGGTGATCGGGGACCGCGACTATATCGATTACTTGCGCAGCTTTCGCTATCCGTTGTCAGGCGAATTTGCGATGCGCACCGCGATCTTGCCCGACCTGCGCATTCCATCGGATTGGGGCCTAGAGATCGGGGTGCTTTCAGAAGCATGGCGCAATCTGGCCCCAAAAGCCGTGTGTCAGGTCGAAATCTCAGACGCCTATGATCACAAGCACCAAGAGTTAAGCGAAGACGACGCCGACGCAGGGCTGAGCCGCATGTCGACAGACATCTGCAAGGCGATCTTTCGCAAACTGGCAGCGGACGGTACGATCTTTACGCCCAACGTGTTTCGCACGTTGAAGGCGACGTACTATCGCAGCGCGCTGGACCTGCTAGAGGCCTATTATAACGACGCCAAAATGAACGGCCTGTCCATCGACCGCCATTCAGAGGAACGGTCCATTGAACTGTTCGCGGAAAACATCGTACGCGCTGGGCACATATTCATCGATAACCCGCACGAAACACCGTTTATTCCAACATGGAACCGTGTGCATTCTGCCGATCCCGGGTTCCTGTCTGACATGCTGGTCGCAGCCCGCGCGGATGATGCGGAATATGACTAGAGCCGATTGGTGATCCAACGGCACTGATATGGGGCCAGTGTGACGGTCGCGGCTGTGCTGTCGATTGTTTCCCCGCTGAGCAGGTCAAACCAATCTTCGTCGTCAATCAGGTTCATTGCGTCCTGTGAGACATCCACCGTTTCATTGCTCACGTTGTGCAGCGCAAAGATGGACTGGTGACGATCCAGACTTTGACGCCAGACGCCGAATACGTCATCGCGCAGCGACATGGTGAATTGCGTCGCGTTGGGATGGAATGCCGATTGCTGCGCGCGGATCTTCAACCGCTTGGACAGCGCGTCCAATACGCGGGCATTCTGCGTGTTCGGATCATCCAGCAGCGCGTTGAGCGTCGGATAGTCCCAATTGTGCCTGTTGATCGCCCGGTTCATGGTGCGCCGTTCGACCTGATCGTGATCGTTGGGGGTGGCCAGCATCGAGTGTATGTAAAAGGCCGGAATGCCTTCGAGTGACATGACGATCGTTTGCGAACAGATGAACCGATCAAAATGATAGGCGTCGCTGCCTGCGAATGTTTGTCCCGTGGCTTCGTAAAAGGTTGTGTTGATTTCATACGGTGCCTCGCCCCCGCCGGGCAGTGCCCGCATCGACACGAGACCGCCAATATCCTTGATGGTTGCGATCATCTTGTCCTGTTCTTCCTTGGGCAATATGCCTTCGGCAGGGCGCATGCCGATCCCATCATGGCTGGCGGTAAAGTTCAGATAGGCGCAGCCGAGCTGTGCGGGCGGCATCCCCTTTTGCCAGCGCTTGAGATAGCTGGCCGATCCCGACATCATCGCATGCAGGATAAGCGGGGGCAGGGGGAAGTTGTAAATCGCATGCGCTTCGTCCCGTTTGCCGAAATAGCTCAGGTTTTCAGCCTTGGGCACATTGGTCTCGGTCAGCAAGATCACCGTTTCGGCAGCATAATTGCACAGCAGCCGCATCAATTTCACAACCGCATGCGTCTGGGGCAAGTGGATCGACGGCGATCCGATTTCCTTCCACAGGAACGCGACTGCATCCAACCGGATGATCTGTACGCCATTGTCTACATGCAGGCGGATGATCCGCAGGAATTCCAACAGCACTTCGGGGTTGCGGAAATCAAGGTCGATCTGATCGTGGCTGAATGTGCACCACACATGGCGTGCACCATGCGTTGTCTCAACCTTTTGCAACAACGGGGTTGTGCGCGGGCGGACCACATTGTCCAGGTCATCATCCGGTGATGCCTCAAAAAAGAAGCGGTCATAGGGGGCCTGTCCCTGACGGTAGGCATTGAACCACGCCCCTTGGCTGGACACGTGGTTCAAAACAAGGTCGGACATCAAATGAAACTCGCCAGCGATGCGATTGATGTCTGGCCAGTCCCCCAATTGTGGGTTCACAACACGAAAATCAGAAACCGCAAAACCGTCGTCCGAAGTAAAGGGAAAGAACGGCAGGATATGAACGCCATTCACGACACCTTTCATCCGACGCAGCAAGAAGTCGTGCAGCAGGTCCAGCGGTTTGTGCACCCCATCTATTATCGAATTTCCATAGGTGATCAGCAGCGCGTCATGTTCCGTCCACAAATTGTTGCTGGGCACGCGGCCCCGTTTGCGTGGTCGGGTGCCCTCAGGCCAAAATGCGTCCACAATCTTGCTGGACAGGATGTCGCGATCCAGATCGGGATAGATCTGGCCGACCAGCGCGCCGAGGCGCTGGCCGAAATTATTGGTGCTGGGTGGCATGCGTTCGTCTTCCGGCGTGGTAAATCTTTGATAATTTGAAACATATTTTGCCCGCCTTTGCATAGTCAAAACACCGAAAACAGGGGGCGCGAACGCATCGGGCAGCTCGAAGTGCCCAGAACTTGTTATGTCAAAGTCAGGAAATGCGGTTCACCAAGGTCAAATCCCGCATGGCGAGAATTTGTGTGGAGTAACATGGCAAATGCGTGCTTGGGCAGCCAGTTTGATATGTTTTCAAGGAAAATTGCTTGATCGTTGGGTGCTATGCCTTCAATTTCGGGCCAGCATCGCAGTCAGCGTGATGTGGTACGGAACAAAAAAAGGTAAGATCATGAAAGATAATCTGATTTCAAGCAACGTAGTCGCCAGCGTCGGTTACAGTAGCCCCTTGGATAAGTACAAAGTGACAAGACAGACTATGGATGCTGAATTGGTGCAGTCTGTCGGTGCATCCATGAAGGGTATGTTGGGAAACAAACAGGCGATTGCAGTGCGCGTTACTGCGGTTTGATCTGAAAAGTCTTCTGTACGGCTCTGCATGGCGTTTTTTGCGCATTTTAAACGCCATGCATGAAAAGTGTCTGCGCCATGGATCAATGCGCTTGATCTGACGCGGGCCGCGCGGCAAGGTAAAAATATGTGCACAGCACACTGCGTGTAACAAATTAATCGAGGGAAGATTATGACAAGAACTGTGATTGCGGAAAACAATACGCGTCGTTTGGGCGCGTATGGCGTTCCAAAGAAAAAAGAATTTTTGCTTACAAAAAAATGGACGACAGCACGATCGCTGACGTGACACTGAGCATGAAAAATATGCTTGGCGATAAATTATCCGTGGCGGTACGTGTCGCTGCGTGCTGATTAGGCTTTAAGGCTCAGGGCGGCGCTTGTGTTGTGCCGCCCGGCCCTTTTTAAGGGGTCTGTTTGACTGTCTGAATGACCCGCGCAGCAATTGCGGAACACTCAGGCAATACGATTTACACCACTTGGTAACCCAGACTTTATGAAATTGACTCACAAGGCTATCGACGCGAACGAAAGCGTCGAAACGTTCTTTACCCAAATGGGAAAGTTTGCGTTGCTCATTGGTACGACGCCAGCCTTCGGGAGCATTCACATGGATATGGCGATGTCACTTATCCACGGTGCGTTGTCCAATAATACCTATGCCCTGTACGAGGATGACGAAGGTAAACCTGTTGCTGGTTTGATCTGGGCGTTCATGGATAAAAAGACCAGTGATTTTTATCTGGATTATGGGGTCATGCCAGATATCGACGCGTGGCGCAGTGGTCCGGATTTGTGGTTCCTGAATATCGTTGCCGAAGGCGGGGCACTCAAGGTGTTGCTGAGTGATCTCAGGGTCACATTGTTCAAAGACAACGCCGAAGCGTTCATGCTGCGCCCCGGTCGCAACGGAAGAAGTCGGGTCGTGCGTTTGACCCACAAGGGCATGCAAGTCCTGCGCGTCATAGAACCTAAAGATCCCGAATAGGCGGTCTTGACCGTCCGGGCGGGCTTGAACCTTTGTCGTGCATCCGATCCTATCACACATGAAATTCGCAACTTTGGGGGCATCATGGCGGGTCCGCTCGACAGTCTGTGTGTGATTGAATTTGCCGGGCTTGGTCCGGCCCCGTTGGCCGGTCAGCTGCTGGCAGATCTGGGCGCACGGGTCACGGTGATTGACAAGGCGTCCGGCCCCGCGCAACCCAATGACGTCAACCGGCGCGGCAAACGATCCATCGCGCTGAACCTGAAATCCGACGCGGGCCGCACTGTGGCGCATGGGTTGATCGCCCAGTCCGACATCCTGATCGAAGGGTTCCGGCCGGGTGTGATGGAACGTTTGGGCCTTGGCCCGCAGGACTGTCCCGACACGCTGATCTATGGTCGCATGACGGGTTGGGGCCAGACCGGTCCGATGGCCCATGTGGCCGGGCACGATATTACCTATTTGGCGACTACCGGCGTTTTGGGCCTGATGGGCGGCACCGATAGCCCACCCAAGCCGCCGCTTAATCTGGTGGCGGACTATGGGGGGGGAACGATGTTTCTGCTCTATGGCCTGTTGGCGGCCATCATTGCGCGCGGCGTCAGTGGCAAGGGGCAGGTGGTCGATGCCGCGATGGTGGATGGGGTGCCCGCGATGATGGGGCTGATCCATGGGATGATGTCCCAAGGCGTGTGGGCGGACCCGCCGGGGACGAACTGGCTGGATGGCGGTGCCCCGTTCTATCGCTGTTATCGCTGCGCTGATGGGCGCGATGTGGCTGTTGGCGCGCTTGAGCCGCAATTCTATGCGCTGCTGCTGACGGGGCTTGGCCTTGTTGGTACAGACCTGCCGGATCAGAATGATCGCGCTGGATGGCCTGCGTTGACGTCGCGTTTCGCTGACATCTTTGCAAGTCGCGACAGGGATCACTGGGCGAAGCTGTTTGCAGGGACCGACGCTTGCGTCGCCCCGGTTCTGACGATGGCCGAAGCCGCGCAAGATCCGCACATGAAACAGCGCGGCACCTATTTCGATGTGGATGGTGTGCGACAAGCGGGTCCGGCCCCACGGTTTTCGGGCGCGCCAGCCCGCACCGTGCCAGCCCCGACCGCACCGGGCGGTGATGCAGAGGCGCTGTTGACCGAGCTGGGCTATGATCTGGAAACCATCCAGAACTTGCGCGACGATGGTGCGCTGACATGAAAGCGTTGATTGCGGGCGGTGGGATCGGCGGGCTTGGCACGGCGATCGCGTTGGCACTGCGCGGTTGGCAGGTGTCTGTGTTCGAACAAGCCCCAGCACTGAGCGAAGTCGGCGCAGGCTTGCAGATATCACCAAATGGGTGGCGTGTGCTGGATGCACTTGGGGTCAGTACCTATTTGCGCGCCACCGTGTTCGAACCTGAAGCCATCGAGATGCGTCTGGGACGCAGCGGGCGGCAAGTGTTTCGCCTGCCGATGCGCGGGTTTGCGCAGGCCCGGTGGGGGGCCCCCTATATGCATGTGCACCGCGCCGATCTGGTAACGGCACTGGAACAGCGGCTGAATGCCCTGCAAGGCGACGCCATCAAAACGGGGCGCGCCGTGTCCGGCTATGTTCAAACGACCGACAGCGCGACGTTGCGGTTTGAGGATGGAACCGAACAGTCGGGCGACATCTTGATTGGGGCCGATGGGCTGCATTCCGTGGTCCGGGCGCAAATGCTGGGTCCGGACAAAGCGCGCTATACTGGAAATACCGCATGGCGGGCCGTGGTGCCGATAGAGGCGCTTGGTGCCCATACGCCCCCGCCGACTGCATGTGTCTGGGTCGGACACAAACGCCATGCTGTGACGACGCGGCTGCGCGCGGGGCACTTGGCCAATTTCGTCGGTATGGTCGAGGCCGATGATCCGGGCCCCGAAGGGTGGCGCATCACCGGCAGCCGCACAGAGGCGAAAGCCGCCTTTGACGGCTGGGCCCCTGAAATTCGAACCCTGATCGAACGGGCCGACGTGCTGCACCGCTGGGCGCTGTTTGATCGCGCGCCCTTACCGCGATGGCACGAAGGGCGGGTGGCCCTGATGGGGGATGCGGCGCATCCGATGTTGCCGTCCATGGCCCAAGGGGCCGTGCAGGCCTTGGAAGATGCGTGGATATTGGCGGCTGAGCTTGATCAACGCGACACGCCCGATGCGGCGTTCGGGGCGTATTTCCAGCGGCGGATCGCCCGGACAGCGCGCGTACAAAAAGGGTCTGCAGCCAATGCGCGGATGTTTCACAAGGCCAGCGCTTTTGGCGGCATAGCAGTCTATGGGCCTATGGGGATCGCGGCGCGACTTGCGCCGAATCTGCTGCATGCGCGACAGGATTGGGTCTATCGCTATGATGCAACGGCGGCGGTTTAGGGGCGGGCGCTGCGCCTGACAGCCAGTGGTGTTTGGCCTGTCCATGTCTGAAACGCGCGGTAGAACGAATTGGGGTCGCGGTAGGCCAAGAGATAGCTGACTTCCTCGACCGTCAGATCAGACGTGGTCAGATACTGCCGGGCAAGGTCCTTGCGGGTTGCATCAAGCAGGGTTTGAAACCCGGTGCCTTCGGACTTCAGATGGCGCTGCAGACTGCGCGCACTCAGGCGTAGGCGGGCGGCGGCGGCATGAATGTTCGCCTCGCCTGCTGGCAGCATTTCGGGCAGTACATTGCAGACACGGGCGCTGACGGTGTGCTGTTCAGTCCGGGCCTGTTTCTGACGGAAAAAGCGGGGTTCGAATTGCACCCAGTGTTCAGGGTCGGCGGACAACAACACACGATCTGCATCGTCCGGGCCAATACGCAATGTGGCTGACGCGCCCGCTCCGATGCCGATTTCACAGCCCAAAAACGCTTCGATCTGATCATGGCACGCGATGCGGCCCGGCAGTGTGGCATGGCGCGGCACGATATGCTGGCCTGTACAGGTGCGCATCGCCTCTGTGACGAATACAAGTTCTGTGGCGGCAAACGTATCGGGCAGGGGGTGTGCGGGCACGGTCGACGATGTGGTGATGGTCAACGCGCCACTGTCGCCACGCCGCAACGCAAGGGTCAATGGCCCGCTCAGGGGTTTGAACACAGCGAGCCGGTCCAGCCCGACGGCGACCGTGGGGCTGCAGGTAAAGGCGAAAAAGGATGGATTAAACGGCCCCCGAGTACAGGCTTGGCCCAGTGCCAGCGGGGTATCATCGCGCCCAGCCTCTGCCAGTATGGCATTCCAGATGTCAAAGTATTCCGCAGGGGTAACACCGCGCCCTTCGTGTTCCAAAAAGTCAGCTGGATAACGCATGCGGCGCATCACGGCGGCGGGTTCTATGCGCAACAGACCGCACAGCTGTTCTACAGTACGGGCGATTTTGTATCGCATTTGGGCGGCGTCTGACATGGGACAAGAGTGCGCCAGGTGGGTATGTTTAGCAAGCAGTGTGGCGCTATATGCAAATTATTTGGCGGGTTCAGGTGTAAATCATGCCCAAAATGCGCATAGCACCCAAGAAAAAGGGCCGCGAAAAACGCTCTTTCGCAGCCCTTTGGGTTTTACTTTTTGTTCATCCGGTTTTCGATCAGGTCCTCAACAACCGAAGGGTCGGCAAGCGTCGACGTATCACCAAGCGCGCCAAAGTCGTTTTCGGCGATTTTGCGCAGGATGCGGCGCATGATCTTGCCAGACCGGGTTTTCGGCAGACCCGGTGCCCATTGGATCAAATCCGGAGACGCGATAGGGCCGATTTCGGTGCGCACCCACGTGCGCAGTTCCTTGCGCAATTCCTCGGTCGGTTCCTGCCCGTTCATCAGCGTGACATAGCAATAGATGCCTTGCCCTTTGATGTCGTGGGGATATCCGACGACGGCGGCTTCGGCGACTGTGGCGTGTGCGACCAGCGCGCTTTCCACTTCGGCGGTGCCCATGCGGTGGCCCGACACGTTGATCACGTCATCCACACGGCCCGTGATCCAGTAATCGCCATCCGCATCACGCCGGCATCCGTCGCCCGTGAAATAATACCCGGCATAGTCGGAAAAATAGGTTTTTTCGAACCGCTCGTGATCGCCCCAGACAGTGCGCATCTGACCGGGCCAGCTGTTTGCAATGCACAGCACGCCTTCGACGCCGTTGCCTTCGATAATTTCACCGCTTGCGGGTTCCAGAACCACAGGTTTGATGCCGAAAAACGGCTTCATCGCTGATCCGGGCTTGGTCGCATGTGCGCCGGGCAGGGGGGTCATCAAATGCCCGCCGGTTTCGGTTTGCCACCACGTATCCACGATCGGACACCGCCCGCCACCGACCACCTCGTTGTACCAATTCCATGCCTCTGGGTTGATTGGCTCGCCCACAGTGCCCAACAGACGCAGGCTGGACAAATCGGACCCTTCGACAGGGGCGTTGCCATGGGCCATCAGCGCACGGATGGCTGTGGGGGCGGTATAGAATTGCGCCACTTTGTGCTTTTCACAGATCTGCCAGAACCGCGATGCGTCGGGGTATGTCGGCACGCCCTCGAACATAAGGGTGATGCCACCATTGGCCAGCGGGCCATAGACGATATAGCTGTGGCCTGTGACCCAACCCACATCCGCCGTACACCAATAGACGTCGCCGTCATGGTAGTCGAACGTCATTTCATGGGTCAGCGCCGCATAGACCAGATACCCACCCGTAGAGTGAACGACACCTTTGGGCTGGCCCGTCGATCCCGACGTATACAGAATGAACAACGGGTCTTCTGCGGCCATTTCTTCGACCGGGCAGTCTGCGTCGACTTTTTCAGCCTCTTCATGCAACCAAAAATCAAGCTTGGGGCGCAAGGAGATCTGCTGGCCAGTCCGGCGCACGATCAGGCATTTGACGTCGTCGGTATCGTGCAGCAGGGCCTGATTGACGTTGTCCTTAAGGTTGGTGACACGCCCGCCGCGCGGCGCACCATCGGAAGTGATCACCACCTTGGCGTCGCAGCCATTGACGCGCGCGCCCAGTGCATCGGGCGAAAAGCCTGCAAACACGATGGAATGGATCGCCCCGATACGGGTACAGGCCAGCATCGCATAGGCGGCTTCGGGGATCATCGGCAAATACAGAACAACCCGGTCGCCTTTGCCCACACCCATGGACTTAAGCACGTTGGCCATCTTGCAGGTTTCAGCGTGCAACTGCTTGTAGGTGATATGCTGGGCGTCGTCCTCTGGGCTATCGGGCTCCCAGATGATGGCCGTTTGATCGCCGCGCGTGGCAAGGTGACGATCGATGCAGTTGGCGGACACGTTCAGCGTGCCGTCTGCATACCAATTGATGTCGACATTGCCCAAGGTGAAATCGACGTCCTGCACCTTGGTGTAGGGTTTGATCCAATCGATCCGCTTGCCATGTGCGTCCCAGAACCCGTCGGGATCGGCGATGGATGCGGCATACATTTCGTCATACTTGGCCGCGTCGACATGCGCGCGCGCTACCGTCTCAGCGCTGGGGGCAAAGGTCTTGGTCTCGGACATGGGTATTCCTCCGGTGGTTCTTCTGATTATTTTTAGGATGCAGTGCACGTTTGCCGCCGTCACGGATGACGGGGTGATATGGCGCGCGGCCTCCTCCCTTTGGGGTGATAATACGCAAAGCTGAAAAGAAAGGAATAAAAGGCTGAATGAAACCGAGTTTGGTGTGAAGGATTTTCACCGTATGGTGTGAATTTGTAAAATATTGGATATTATCTGAATAATATGACTTATTAACAATGGCTTAATTGTAAAAGTGGCACTCGGTGTGCCTTAACTGCCGACCCAAACCACACCCGCACACCGTAACACGCCTCACAACAGGCCGCGTTCCTCCAGCACTTTGCGTGCGGCGCGAAAACACTCAAGGCCTTGTGGCACGCCGCAATAGATCGCGACCATATGCACGGCGGCGCGGATTTCTTCGACTGTGCAGCCATTGTTGATGGCACCGCCCACATGCAGTTCCCATTCCTGCATCTTGCCCAATGCGCCGATCATCGACAGGTTCATCAGGCTTCGGGTTTTCGCATCCAGCGCCTGATCGCCCCATCCAAACCCCCAACACCACGCGGTCATCGCCTCTTGAAAGGGCCGGTTGAAATCGTCGGCAGCATCAAGGTTGGATCGCACATATGTGTCCCCCAACGTGCTCTTGCGCTGCGCGAGGCCTTTTTCGAACAGATCTTCGTCAAACAGGGACATGGGTTGGTTTTCCTCTCGCGTGTGTCACTTGGCAGGGCGGCCGCAGGTGTTCCACCTTTGGGCCGTCCATTTCAGGATCCCAAAGGGCGCGGCGGGCGCACCATGTCAAGCAAAGGATATTGAATGGCTGGCACCGCCACCTGATCCGGCCGCGCCTATGGGCACTCTGGACGGCAGCGCCCGCGATGTGCCAGACCGGAAAAACTGCAGCCCAAGGCTTGCACTGTACCCGATCAAGGATGATGCCCATGACGTTGCCCACCAAAATGACCGCCTTAGTGCTGCAAGAACACGGCGACATGGACGCGCTGGTGTTTCATGACGATTGGCCCGTCCCGCAGCCAGATGCGGACGAGGTGGTGATCAAGGTCGGTGCGTGCGGCTTGAACAACACGGACGTGAACACGCGGATTGGATGGTACTCCAAGGCCGTGCAGGGCGCGACCTCTGGCGATGGGTACGCGGCCGTAGATGCCGAAGACCCCAGTTGGGGCGGCGCGCCCATCGGATTTCCGCGCATCCAGGGGGCAGATGCCGTTGGGCAGGTCGTGGCTTTGGGCGCGCATGCGGATCCGGCTCTGATGGGGCGGCGGGTGATGATTGATTGTTGGCTGCGCGATTGGGCGACCCCGATGGATCGCAGCAAAACCGGGTATTTCGGCAGCGAATGTGATGGCGGGTTCGCCCAATTCACAAAGGTCGACCGGCGCAATGTTCACCCCATCACCAGCGACCTCACGGATGCAGAACTGGCGACATTCGCATGTTCGTATTCCACAGCCGAAGGCATGTTGACCCGGGCCGACGTCGGGGAACACGACGTCGTGCTGGTGTCTGGCGCATCTGGTGGCGTTGGCTCAGCCCTCATTCAGTTGGCCAAGCGGCGGGGCGCGACAGTTGTCGGGCTGGCATCAGAAACCAAGCATGCCCAAATGGCGGAACTCGGCGCTGACGCACTGCTGCCGCGCGCGCCCGACAATCTCAAGGGCGCGTTGCACGCCGCAATTGGACGGGACACAGTGACCGTGATCGCGGATATCGTGGGTGGGCCGTATTTCGAGACGATGATTGACGTGCTGGCGCGGGGCGGGCGGTACACCTGTTCCGGCGCAATTGCAGGCCCGGTGGTGCCACTTGATTTGCGCACGCTCTATCTGCGGGATCTGACCTTCACAGGGTCAACAGTCGTCCCAACGCACATATTCCCAACCCTCGTACAGTACATTGAACGAGGCGAGGTAAAACCACTCTTGGCCGCGACCTACCCGCTGGCCGAATTGAAAACCGCCCAATCGGCTTTCATAGAAAAAGGCCATGTGGGCAACATCGTCGTCACGCCATAAACCGCGCAACCTGATGATGACCCATCCTGCACCGCATCGCGGGCTTCTTTTGCTGTTTCAAGGAAAACCCCGCCGGAGGCTCCGTACATTGGCAATGCAAGCCTCAGGGCAATGTTGAGCCGCCCGTAGGCCAAAGGTGCCTTGGCAATACCAGTGTCTCGCGCTAGCTTCTGCGACAAGCGGGCGCAGGACGTCCCGCATCTAGGGAGAAGATATATGAACAAATTTGCTGTTGGTGCCGTTGTCGGCGCGATTTCGTGCACCTTTGCGCTGGAGGCTGCGGCCACCGAATGGAACGTTTCGGTCTGGGGCAAACGCCGCGCATTTACAGAACATGTCGAAAAACTGGCCGAACTGGTCAGCGAAAAGACAAATGGCGAATTCACCATGAACGTCAGCTATGGTGGTCTGTCCAAGAACCGCGAAAACCTAGACGGGATTTCGATCGGTGCCTTCGAAATGGCCCAGTTCTGTGCCGGCTACCACGCCGACAAGAACCGCGTGATCACTGTGCTGGAATTGCCATTCCTCGGGGTTGAAAACCTGGAACAGGAAGTCGCCGTGGCCCGTGCCGTTTACGCACACCCTGCCGCCACCGAAGAGATGGCACAGTGGAACGCCAAACTGCTGATGACCAGCCCGATGCCGCAATACAACCTTGTCGGCACAGGCGAGCCACGCGACGAACTGGCCGAATTTGCGGGCATGCGTGTGCGCGCCACAGGTGGTCTGGGCAAAGCCTTTGAAGCGGTTGGTGCCGTGCCAACATCCGTGACGTCCTCCGAAGCCTATCAGGCCATGGAAGGCGGCGTGGTTGACACGGTTGCATTCGCGCAGCACGCCCACCTGTCTTTCGGCACCATCAATCAGGCGGACTGGTGGACATCCAACCTGAACCCCGGCACCGTGAACTGCCCCGTGGTCGTGAACATCGACGCCTACGAGTCGCTCAGCGACTCCGAGCGCGAAGCGCTGGACAGCTCGGTCCCCGAGGCAATTGCTTACTACCTCGAAAACTATGGTGAGCTGCTGAAGCGTTGGGATACCGTTCTGGAAGAAAAAGGCGTTGAAAAAGTCGTCGTTTCCCCTGACGTCATCGCGGAATTCCAAGCGATCGCTGGCGCACCACTTCACAAAGAGTGGATCGACAGCATGGAAGGCCAAGGCTTGCCGGGCCAAGAGCTGTATGACCTCGTGGTCAAAACGCTCGCTGACGCAAAAAGCGGCAGCTAAAACATTGCAGGGCCGTCCGAATGATCGGGCGGCCCTTGCCAATAAATAAAACACGACCAAAATAGGGGATAGACCATGGCAGGCTCTGCTGCTGTGCTCGAAGATTCCAGTCTACTCAGCAGACTGGACAGGGCACTGTTACCGATCGAACGATTTTCTGCACTCCTGAGCGGACTTGCGATCTTTTCCCTTATGTTTCTGGCGGCCTATTCGGTGATTGGCCGCAAATTCTTTGCATCACCCATGATGGGTTATGTTGACTACATCGAAGCTGCGATGCCGATCATCGCCATTATGGGCATCAGCTATGTGCAGCGCGACGGAACGCATGTGCGCATGGACATGCTGGTCAGCGCACTGAGTGGGCGTGTGCTGTGGTTCTTCGAACTGGTGTCGGTTCTGTTGATCTTGCTGCTGATCACGGCGCTGACGTGGGGGGCCTGGGAGCATTTCGCACGCTCCTTTGATTGCGCGCGCCCTCTGTGCAGCCGTGACAGTTCCATTGATGTTGGCATGCCGATCTGGCCGTCAAAACTGGTGGTGCCGGTTGCATTCGGAATACTTGTGTTGCGCCTGCTGCTGCAGGCATGGGGCTATGCCAGAGCGCTGGTCCTGGGGCTTGAGAACCCGGTCGCTGTACCAATGAGCCTGAGCGTGGCCGAACAGGCCCGGTTAGAAGCGGAATCGCTGGAGGCACTGGACTGATGGAACCCATTGATATCGGCCTATGGGTCAGTGGCGGCATGCTCGTCTTTGTTGTGTTGGGCATGCGGGTCGCCTTTGCGGCCGGGCTGGCCGGCTTTGTGGGCCTTGTCTGGCTGCGCTGGAACGGGTTTGACTACGACCCGGACCGCTTTTGGAAAGCGTTCGAGATCAGCGTAAAGATCGCAGGGCTGACGCCGCACTCCAAAGTGTCGGCACAGGTGCTCAGCCTGATCCCTGTGTTCATCCTGATTGGATATCTCGCCTATTACGCCAAGCTGACAACGGCCCTGTTCGTGGCGGCCAAGCGATGGGTTGCATGGGTGCCGGGTGGGCTTGCGGTCTCGACCGTGTTCGCCACGGCCGGGTTTGCTGCCGTTTCCGGGGCATCCGTCGCCACGGCGGCGGTCTTTGCGCGGATCGCGATCCCGGAAATGCTCAAGATCGGGTACAACAAGGCGTTCGCCGCCGGGGTTGTGGCCGCAGGGGGCACGCTTGCGTCGCTGATCCCGCCTTCAGCCATTCTCGTGATCTATGCGATTATCGTCGAACAGGACGTTGGCATGCTGCTGTTGGCAGGCTTTGTGCCGGGCGCGTTTTCGGCCATCGTGTATGCCGCGCTGATCATCGGGATCGCCATGATCTGGAAGAACGTGGGGCCAGCCGTTGGCGGCTTCACATGGCGCGAGCGGTTTGAATCGTTGCCCCCGGCCATGCCGATCTTTGCGGTCGTGATCATCATCATCTTCTTCGTCTACAACCCGTTTGGAGACGCATGGGGCACGCCGACCGAAGGCGGGGCAATCGGCGCGTTCATCATCTTTATCATGGCGCTCTATCGCGGCATGCGCTGGGGAGAGTTGAAACGCGCTCTGCTGGATACAGCCAAGCTGACCGTGATGATCTTTACGATCATCTGGGGCGTTCTGATCTATGTGCGCTTTCTGGGGTTTGCGGAACTGCCAGCCGCGTTTTCGGACTGGATCACCTCGCTGGAAATGTCGCCCATGCTGATCTTGGTCTGCATCCTGCTGGGCTATGCCGTACTGGGCATGTTCATGGATGCGATTGGGATGCTGTTGTTGACCCTGCCAGTGGTTTACCCCGCAGTCATGGCGCTGAACGGCGGCGAATTCGTGTCAGCGGCCGACAGTGCGTTTGGCATGTCAGGGCCAATGTGCGCGATCTGGTTCGGGATACTGGTGGTCAAGATGGCAGAGTTCTGCCTGATCACGCCGCCCATCGGGCTCAACTGTTTCGTGGTGGCTGGCGTGCGCGATGATCTGACCGTGCAGGACGTGTTCAAAGGGGTGACACCGTTCTTCCTCGCAGACGCGGCGACGATTGCAATGCTGGTGGCGTTCCCGGGGATCGTGCTGTGGCTGCCGTCGCTGGCAGGCGGGTAGGGGCACCCATCCGGGCGCTTATTGGGAGTGGTGCAGAGAACGGCAGTTATCTGGCCAGTTTGAGTGATGCTGCACCACGCCAATTTTGGTAGAAGGGGTGGAGTGTGGACCTTCGGTGCTATGTGCATCAAGGTCAGCTATGCGCAGAAAGCGGGGTTTGCAAAGCTTTGGCCGATTCACGTCGGAGGCCCTTCGTGCCAGATGCGGTGAACACCGCGCGTTAGCACTGTAACTAAGCATCAACTTGGCCAGAGAAAGTAGCGGCCACTGGCGTAATCTGCGACGTAACGTATGAGCTTTCCGCACCCGCTAGCGATGTGCATGTTTCAAAAGCCCTCAAAACTTGGGTACCGAGGCCATTTCGCATGGGTCGTTTCTCGTCGTTCCCATGCAGTTCAAGGAATTTTGCTTCACTGTTTTTGGCACGGCTGGCGAGGTCATATCCCGCAGCTATTTTTTCATCTGCGGCAACAATCTTGGGCTTCAAAAATGCTCGAAGTGCAGCGTGGCGTTCGTACATAGCCCCAGCAAAGGAGCGAATAAGCCACTTCATGTCTATTTTTTCGTAGCCGAGACTTTCTAGCTCGCGACTAAGCGGTGCTTTGCATTGTGAAGAACTCCTAAACTTAGTGACGTTTAGCCACGGCGAAACATTGAATCCGGAATCAAGTTTTCTAACATTTCCGGCATCATCACGACCGAGATTTGCTTTGCTGCCAATAGAAAAGCCACCCAGTGGAAGCGCTCGGTGTTGGGCATAATTCCTAAGCGCAGCGCAAATTCGGTAACTCAGGTGAGTGTCAAAGATTTCTGCTCTCGTTTTGGTGTTGAAGTCCCTCATTTCTGGTGGATTGATTGCACGCTTGAGAATTCCATCGCACTGATGGTCATAACTTTGATATGCGGTTAGAATCGTAATTATGTTGACATTGAAGCGGTGCCGAATACTACCAAAAAACAAATCATCACGGACAGCCTGCACATCCGTCTGGCTATACTCAAAAATCACATCCAACAGATCTTTTTCAAACCGAAAAAAAGACTTTGCAAAGACCTGGAATAGCTCTTCGATTTCCATGGCAGAAACGACTGTCGTGAGCGCATCGCTTAGCGTTGCATACTGATCTGCATCAATCTCAAATATTTGTCCGCTTAGGAAACGCTCTGAGAGGTGATAGGCCGGAGACGTCTCGCGTGTATCGATTGTCACTTCCTAATCCTCCAGTCATTTCCTTTGATGATACAATGGAGACTACCTTGCGCCATGCCAAGGGTTGTGGGTCCGCTTCGGGCTGAAAGCGGTAGTTAGACGCCAAACACACCAAGGTCCTCTGCCCCGAAAGCGGAGCTTACCAACATCGCCTTGACAGCCCCCTTGGTCCCCCACAGCCGCCCTTCATCCTTCCTTAACAAACCACACCGCACGCTGCGTTAACCCCGCTCGGCGTGCATCCGCAGTGCACGCGCTGTGCACAGGTTGTGCACGCCCTGTGCATGCCCCAAATCCCTTGTTTTGCTGGCATTAACCTCTGATTCGCGCGCCGGGTCGCGCAACACCCACCGCGCGTTGCGTCAGAACCGGATCGGGTTCGACCACGCGCGCTTGCCTGCGGCGTCGATCACAGTCACCCGGATCCATGGCGAGTTGCGCAGACGGCTGCGCGGTATCACGGCCCGTGTCATCGACGCCCCGTGCACGGACGGACAGACCGACCCGTGGCCCTGCACCGCCACAAAGCTGGCAGCAGAGCAGGTGACGATCACCTCGTCCTCTGTCACCTCCACGCCGCGCAATTCGGGGCCCGTCGAGGCATAGAAATCCCCGCGTTTCAGCGCCTCCAGCAAGAGGTCGGGATCGTTTGCCTCTGCCTTGACCATGACCCAGCCGCCAAAGGCATCGGGGACAGAAAAATGCGCGTCGTCCGTGGCGATCAGCATGACATCGCGCCCTTCGGACATCAGCAGATCAGCATAAAACCCGCCGTCCGCCCGGTCACATTCCACCGCGCAGCCGTGGTTATAGATTTCGACGGCGTGGGCGGCGGTGATTGACCGGGCGTCCTCCATCGTCATGCCGGACCACTGGGGGTGGGGAATTGTGACAAAGGCCCCTGCAGCGCGGGCGCGCGCGGCAATCTGGGGCCCGGTTTCCTGATCCGCAATCGGAACGAAATTCGGCGTGTTCGAGGGGGCAAAATCGCTGGGCAGCCCGACGGCCAGAATGTGCCACAGCTCTCCATTTTCCATCGCGCCAGAGTGCAGTTCGGCCCCCAGAATGGTGGTAAAACTGTCATCGCGATACGGCACCGTATTCGCAATAGGATAGTTGAAGTGGCCAATGAAATGCTCTGTAAGAGCAATGAAATCATACCCTTCCGCCTTGTAGCGGCGACAGACCTCCTCTGGTGGCAAGGCCCCGTCAGACAGATCGGAATGGGTGTGAAGGTTGCCCCGCCAGAATGTTCCGGGGGCGGTGAAAGCGGACATGATCATGCGCGAGGCCTTTTGCTTGATTGCGCGGATGCATCAGCACCCTATCACCGATAGTGGTCGCACGAAGTGCCGGGCGGTGCGAGGGCGTTTTTCATCTAATTTGCCCATAAGGCATCTGGCCGTATCATCCACAGCGGACACGCTTTTGATCGATAAAACACGAATGGAAACTTGCGCAAGCCAAGGTCCGTGCATACTCATGGCGGCACCTATACCGGGCACCTCAGCCGACAGGAGATTTATGTGATGGCCGCAGATGCACAGCCCAAAACCTACGATTTGTTCGTGATCGGCGGCGGGATCAACGGCTGCGGTATTGCGCGCGATGCGTCCGGCCGCGGCATGTCTGTGGCACTGGCGGAAATGAACGATCTGGCCTCGGCCACCTCGTCTGCCTCAACAAAGTTGTTTCATGGTGGGCTGCGGTACCTCGAATATTTCGAAATCAATCTGGTGCGTCACGCGCTCGAAGAACGCGAAATCCTGTTGCGCGCCATGCCACATATCAGCTGGCCCATGCGCTTTGTTTTGCCCTACAGCCCCGATATGCGGTTCGAGGGCGAAACGCCCGTGTCCAAAATTCTCGCCCGCGTCATGCCTTGGATGAAGGGGCGGCGACCTGCGTGGATGATCCGAATGGGATTGTTCATGTATGACCATCTGGGCGGTCGCAAAATCCTGCCCGCAACCAAGACGCTGGATCTGCGCACTGGCCCCGAAGGGGCACCGCTGATCGACAAGTTTGAAAAGGCGTATGAATACTCCGACTGCTGGATCGAAGACTCGCGGTTGGTGGTGCTGAATGCCCGCGACGCCGCGCAGCGTGGCGCACGCATCATGGTGCGCACCCGTGTCGAGGCGGCGCAGCGCCAAGGCGATCATTGGCACGTCACGGTCCGTGATATGGCCAGCAACACCACCGAAATCATCCGCGCTCGTATGCTGGTCAATGCAGGCGGGCCTTGGGTGGGCGACATCATCCACCAAAAGCTAAGCCTGAAATCCAACGAAGGTGTGCGGCTGGTCCGGGGCAGTCACATCGTCACCAAGCGGCTGTATGACCACGACAAATGCTATTTCTTCCAAGGCACAGATGGGCGCATCATCTTTGCCATCCCTTACGAGACGGATTTCACCCTGATCGGCACGACCGACGCCGAACATCACGATCCCGAAGTACGCCCGGAATGCACGCCCGCCGAGCGCGACTATTTGATCGATTTCGCAAACAAGTACTTCAAGCAGAACGTCAGTAGCGACGATATCGTGTGGACCTATTCCGGGGTTCGCCCGCTTTATGACGATGGGGCCAGCAGTGCGACGGCTGCGACACGGGATTACACGCTCAAGGTCGATCACGTGAATGGCGCACCGATATTGAACATATTTGGTGGCAAGATCACGACATATCGCAAGCTGGCTGAGGATTCGATGGACAAGATCGTTCCGTTCTTTCCCGGCACGTCGGGACACTGGAGTGCGGGTGTGCCGCTGCCGGGCGGTGATTTCGCCGTGGACGGGGTCGAGGCGCTGATTGCGCGGCTGCAGACGGGGTACGATTTTCTGGATGCGTTCTGGGCACGCCGTTTAATCCGAGCCTATGGGACGGACGCATGGACGGTGCTGGGCGACGCAGAGCAGGTCAGCGATCTGGGCCAGTCGTTTGGGGCAACCCTGACAGAGCGCGAGGTCGTTTATCTGATGGCGCACGAATTTGCCCGCACGGCCGAGGACATCGTATGGCGGCGCAACAAATTGGGTTTGCGGCTAAGCGCTGAACAGATTGCGGCTCTTGACGCGTGGATGCAGACGCACGCGGCTTAAAATACGGGCGGCAGGGCTGATTTAGTCAATTGTTGCATTTGGTTGACGGCACAGTCGCAATCGGCAAATGTTCAGTGTCCCGTGCTGAACGAATGTTTGCGACGATTTTTTATGGTGATCTATTGTCACCAGACGACGTAAATGCAAAGTAACCGACAAAATTTGTCGATTATGTTTGAACTGTGCGGGTTGCTGCCCCATCTGGGGGGTTGTGGGCTGAGCGGGCAGGGGGTTTCGTGTCACTTTTCTTTATCGTCGCCTTGCCGTTTTTGGGGGCATTGCTGCCCGGGATCATGAATGCAGCAGGCCGTTCGGCCGTCGCGGGCGTGACCTTTACTGTTTCATTGTTGGCGTTCGTTGGGCTGTTGACCAATCTGCCGTCCGTTTTGGCGGGCGAGGTTGTGATGGCCCGTGTGGACTGGATGCCGGTCTTGGGGCTGAACTTTACCCTGATGCTGGATGGCCTTGGCTTTTTCTTTGCCTTGCTGATCCTGGGGATCGGGCTGCTTATCATCGCATATGCGCGCAGCTACCTCAGTCGCGACGACAACATGGGTCAGTTTTTTACCTATCTGCTGCTGTTTCAGGGCGCGATGGTGGGGATCGTTCTGTCTGACAACATCCTGCTTTTGTTGATTTTCTGGGAATTGACGTCGCTGTCTTCCTTCTTGCTGATCGGCTATTGGAAACACCTGCCCGAAGGCCGTCAGGGCGCGCGTATGGCGCTGACCGTGACCGGCATGGGTGGCCTTGCGATGATCGGTGGCATGCTGATCCTTGGGCAGATCGTAGGCAGTTATGATCTGTCCGTGATCCTGCAAAATCGCGAGCTGATACAAGCTGATCCGATGTACGTTCCGGCGTTGATCCTGATCCTGTTGGGTTGTTTTACCAAATCCGCGCAATTCCCATTCCACTTCTGGCTGCCGCACGCGATGGCGGCACCGACGCCAGTATCGGCCTACCTGCACTCTGCCACCATGGTCAAAGCAGGTATTTTCCTGATGGCGCGCATGTGGCCTGTGCTGGCTGGCACGCCGGAATGGTTCATCATTGTGACCAGCGCTGGTCTGATCACCATGGTGCTGGGCGCTGTGATCGCGCTGTTCAAACACGACCTCAAGGCGCTTTTGGCCTTTTCGACAGTCAGTCATCTGGGCCTGATTACGATGCTCTTGGGCACAGGCACAGCGTTTGGTGCGATGGCAGCGATGTTCCACATCCTGAACCACGCGACGTTCAAGGCCGCGCTGTTTATGTCCGCAGGTATCATTGATCACGAGGCGCACACGCGCGACATTCGCCGCCTTGGGGGCTTGCGCAGATTGATGCCAGTGACCTTTGTGATTGCGACGCTTGCAGCCTTGTCGATGGCCGGTATCCCACTGCTGAACGGTTTCCTATCCAAGGAAATGATGCTCGAAGAGACGACACACACCGTCTTGTTCAACACGCCGTGGCTTGTGCCCGCACTTGCCGTGTTCGGATCGCTGTTTTCCGCCGCCTACTGTTTCCGTCTGATCAGCCACGTGTTTTTTGGGCCTGTGCGCGATGACTATCCGGCCAAGCCGCATGATCCGCCAGCGGGTCTGTGGCTGCCGCCTGCGTTCTTGGTGGTGTTGGTTGTCATCATTGGTGTTGCGCCCTTTGTGGCTGAGCCATTTGTGAAGCTGGTGACGGCATCCGTTCTCGGCGGCGAGGCCGAGGTGCCAAAGGCCTATTTCAAGATTTGGCACGGACTGGTTCCTGCGCTGTTTATGTCGATTGCGGCCACTGTGGGCGGCATAGTGCTGCTGTTGATATTCAAGCCTGCACTGCGGGTATGGGATGCGGCACCGCGCCCGGAGGCCAAAGTCATCTTTGAGGCGATCATCGAGGCCGCTGCAACGGTGTCGCAAAAGCTGGTCCTGCCACTGCACAACGGCGCGTTCTCGCGCTATGCCGCGATCGGTTCCATCGCGATCATTGCAGCCGGTTTTTACGCTTGGGCGACAGGCACGGTCGGACCGACCACGCGGACCTTACAGGCCGCCGATCCGGTCGCGATCGCGGGTTGGGGTATGTTGGTTGCGGCCACCGCTGGCTTGGTCTTTTTGCACCGGAACAGGTTCCTGTCGCTAATCCTGATCGGGATTGTCGGTTTGATGGTGTCCATCGGCTTTGTGTTCTTTAGCGCGCCGGATTTGGCGATGACGCAGTTCACTGTCGAGGTGGTGACGATCATCCTGCTTCTGCTGGCGCTGAACTTCCTGCCCAAACACACCCCAATCGAAAGCTCGGTCTTGCGCCGGGTGCGGGATACGTCTGTTGCTGTTGCAGGGGGGCTTGCCGCCTTTGGCATGGCCTATCATTTCATGCTGCGCGATGCCGTGACGACGCCGATCTCTGAATTTCATCTGGCCAATTCCTACAAGGGCGGCGGCGGCACGAATGTCGTCAACGTGATCCTCGTGGATTTCCGGGGTTTCGACACATATGGCGAGATCATCGTGCTCGGCATTGCGGCACTTCTGATCTATGCGCTGACCGAAGCACTGCTGCGCGGGCCAGTTCGTGCACGTCTGCTGAACCGCAAACCCGATCAGGCGCGTGCAGGTGACATGCATCCGATGATGATGGTTGTTTTGACGCGGGTCATCATGCCCGTGGTCCTGATGGTTGGCTTTTACATCTTCTTGCGTGGTCACAACGAACCGGGTGGCGGGTTCATCGCGGGTCTCATTGTGTCCATCGGTGTGGTGATGCAGTACATGGCCAGCGGCTTTTCCTGGGCGTCGGCGCGGTTGAAATATCCCTATCATGGCGTGATTGGTGCAGGTGTGCTGGTCGCGGGCCTCACTGGGATCGGATCGTGGTTTGTCGGCAAACCGTTCCTGACCTCCGATTTCACCTATGTGCGCATCCCGCCGTTCCACGAATTTGAACTGGCCACGGCCGCGTTGTTCGATGTCGGCGTATTCCTCGCCGTTGTCGGGGCGGTGATGCTGTCGCTGGAAAGCTTCTCGCGCCTGGCGCGCCGTGCGCACGAACCCGAGACGGAACACCCGATGGATATCGACCCATCCCGAGAGACATTGCCCGATGAAGACGGCAGCACTGCAAAGGGAGCTGTGTGACATGGAATTTCTTGTCGCCTCAGCCATCGGCATCATGACAGCCGCAGGCCTTTATCTTTTGCTGCGTTTGCGCACGTTCCCGGTGATCATGGGGATTTCGCTGCTGACCTATGCGGTCAACGTGTTCTTGTTCACATCCGGTCGTCTGACAATAGGGGCACCACCCGTGTTGCGCGATGACATGACCACCTATGCGGATCCACTGCCACAGGCGCTGGTGCTGACGGCTATTGTGATTTCCTTTGGTATGACGGCTGTGGTCGTCATGATTGGCCTTGGTGCCTTTCTGGGCTCAGACGACGATCACGTTGATGACCAGCCCGAGCAGTCCGGAGGTCCGACATGACCCACTGGCTGATTGCACCGATTATCCTGCCTGCACTGCTGGCACCATTTATTGTGCTGGCTGCGCGCTATCACATCGGCATTCAACGCACCTTTTCCGTGGCAGGCGTCATCGCGATGATCGTGATTGCCGCCGGGCTCGCCATGGAATCCGCCGACGGCACGGTTCAGATCTATCAATTGGGCGATTGGGCCGCTCCCTTTGGGATCATTCTGGTGGGGGATCGGTTGTCGACCCTGATGGTCCTGCTGACTGCGGTACTTGCGCTGTTTGTCCTGCTGTACGCGATCGGGTCGGGATGGGACGAACGCGGTCGCCATTTCCATGCACTGTTCCAGTTTCAGGTGATGGGTATCATGGGCGCGTTCCTGACCGGGGACCTGTTCAACCTCTTCGTCTTTTTCGAAGTGCTGCTGATTGCCTCATATGGTCTGATGATCCACGCAGGCGGCAATGCGCGCCTGAAGGCTGGCGTGCAATACGTGCTGTTCAACCTGATTGGATCGACGCTGTTCCTGTTCGCCCTTGGTGCCATCTATGCCGAGACGGGCACGCTGAACATGGCTGACCTTGCGGCCCGTGTGGCGCAGATCGATCCGGCAGAGACAGTCGGTATTCGTGTCGCGTCCGTTCTTTTGTTGCTTGTCTTTGCGATCAAGGCAGCACTTGTGCCGCTGCACTTCTGGTTGCCGTCCAGCTATGCAGAGGCACCGGCCCCTGTGGCGGCCCTGTTTGCGATCATGACCAAGGTTGGGGCCTATGCGATCATCCGGGTCTATACCCTTGTGTTTTCGCCAGAGGTTGAGGCGACAGCGGGTTTGCATGACGTGTGGCTGTTGCCAGCCGCCCTTGTGTCGCTCGCGATCGGAACGATCGGTGTGCTCGCGGCCAAGCGGCTGGACCGACTGATCGCGTTTTCCGTGATCGGGTCAATGGCGATGGTGATGGTGTCGATTTCGTTGTTTACCCCGACCAGCATTGCGGCGGCGCTGTATTATATGGTGCATTCCACGTTGGCTGCTGCGGCGCTGTTCCTGATTTCGGATCTGGTGCGAACGGGGCGGGGCAACGTTGATTTGACGGCCCAAGCGCCTGTCGCCGGGGCGGCGCTGACCGCATCTTTGTTTTTTGCTGGCGCGATTGCGATGGCGGGGCTACCGCCTTTGTCGGGGTTTCTGGGTAAGTTGCTGGTGTTGGACGCGGCCTATGGCACGGACATGATGGTCTGGGTTTGGGTGATCGTGTTGACAGGCAGTCTGGTCAGCATCCTTGGGTTTGCGCGCGCAGGCAGTATTCTGTTCTGGAAGGCGCATAGCGTGTCACCATCGCCGGATGCGCTTGTGATGCCGCGCCCTGCTGTCTTGTCTTATCTGGCTGTCGGTGGCTTGATCGCGTTGCTGGGCGCACACACCGTATTCGCGGGCCAGGTGCACGGCTATACCACGCGCATCGCCGCAGAACTGTTCGCACCCGACGCCTATATGGACGCGGTTCTGAACACCCCCGGCAAACTCAGCACACCCTCAAAGGAGGCACACTGATATGGCACGCGCGTTTTATTGGCTGTTGCCGCATCCTTTCCTGACCCTGCTGCTGGCGGTGGTCTGGATCCTGCTGCAAAACGAGGTGTCGGCGGGCATGGCGGTGTTTGGTGTGATCCTTGGGATCATCATCCCCTGGGGCACTTCTGTGTGGTGGCCCGATACGCCCAGCGGCTTTCGGTTGGGCAAGATGTTCAGCTATTCCTTGATGGTGATCTGGGACATTCTGGTCGCCAACGTCGAAGTTGCGTGGATCGTTTTGACGGTGCCCAATTCGAAACTGAAACCGACATGGATCGTGATCCCTCTGGATTTGGTGCAGCCCGAAGCGATTACTGTTCTGGCCGGAACCATCACATTGACGCCTGGAACCGTGTCAGCAGACCTGTCCGATCAGGGGCACAGCCTGCTTGTTCATGTCTTGCACACCGATGATGCAGACGCGGTGCGCGACGATATCAAGACGCGCTACGAGGCCCGACTGAAGGAGATTTTCGTATGAGTGCTGCAACGGCATTTTTGGATATCACTGTCATGATCGTCTTTTGTGCGCTGGCAATTGGGCAGGTCCTGTCGATGGTGCGGCTGGTGATCGGCCCGACCTATGGCGACCGCATACTTGCGCTGGATACGATGGTCATAAACGCTTTGGGGCTGGTCGTGGTGCTGGGCATTCATCAAGGCGTTCAGATCTATTTCGAAGTAACGCTGCTGATCGCCATGTTGGGTTTCGTGTCCACCGTCGCGTTGGCGCGGTTCTTGCTGCGGGGGGACATCATCGAATGACTGGACAGATCATTGCCACGTATGGCGCAGCCATTTGCCTGCTGATCGGATCCGGGTTTGTCACCGTAGGTGTGATTGGCCTGCTGAAATTTGATGACCCGATGACCCGTCTGCATGCGCCGACAAAGGTGGGGACGATCGGAATCGGCATGTTGCTGCTGGCGTCCTTGCTGCATTCCTTTGCACTCGGCGAGTCGTCGATGCACGAGTTGCTCATCATGGCGTTTCTGTTCCTTACAGCACCGGTGTCTGCGAATTTCATCGCCAAGGTGAATATCCATAACCGATCCTGTGAAACGCCGCCGCCGCCACCGCGTGACGATACGTGGTCGACCCTGAACGCCCCAGAGGATGACGCGCCAGTTATTGCAGTCGAAAAGTCTTAGACCCTTGATTGCCTCAGCCGCGCGGATGATTTCGGGCGGCAGGCGTTGTTTTAAAGGTCAACACACAGGCACATTTGCAGCCTGCGCATAAATTTCAAGCAGGCGTCCGTGTTTTGTGCCCCACCGCCCCTCAGTATCGTTGTGCCATCGCGCACCGCGCCGCCACGGTGATCATGCAGGATGTCTAGGGTTCCGCCTCTTCTTTGAGGGTCTGGTCCGAGAGACATCGCTGTCCGGCGAAAGACCGGGCGGTACACGGCGGGGCAAAATCCCGGGAGGCTACTGCGCAGGTTTGACCCGCGCTCCGCTTATGCCCTTCCACGCGGTCAATCCATTTTGTGAAACAATGGGGACCGAAGATGAAAAAACTTATTACAACCACCGCCATCGCGCTTTGTATGACAACTGCTGCTTTCGCGGACGGACATTCCAAGACGGACTTCAAGGTCGCATGGTCGATCTACGTCGGTTGGATGCCTTGGGGTTATCTGGAAGACAGCGGCATCATGGACAAATGGGCCGACAAATACGACATCGACGTCGAGATCGTGCAGATCAACGACTACGTTGAATCGATCAACCAGTACACTGCGGGCCAGTTTGATGGCGTTTCGGCCACCAACATGGATACGCTGTCGATCCCATCAGGTGGCGGTGTCGACACCACGGCCCTGATCGTGGGCGACTATTCCAATGGCAACGACGCGGTGATCCTGAAGGGCGAGGGTGATTTGTCCACGCTTGCGGGCAAGCCTGTGAACCTGGTTGAGCTGTCTGTGTCGCACTACCTTTTGGCACGCGGTCTGGATTCTGTTGGCCTGTCAGAGGCGGACCTTGGCGGGGTGATCAACACATCCGACGCTGACATGATCGCCGCCTTTGCCACCAATGATGTCGAAGCGGTCGTTACATGGAACCCGCTGGTGTCGGCCATCATGGAAGACCCCAGCGCAACCAAGCTGTTTGATAGCTCTGACATTGCGGGCGAGATCATCGACCTGATGGTCGTGAACACCGAAACACTCGCCGCCAACCCTGATTTTGGCAAGGCGTTGGTTGGCGCGTGGTACGAAGTCATGGGGCTGATGGCTGCGGGCGACGCAGAGGTGCTGTCGGCCATGGCCGAAGCCTCGGGCACCGACCTTGCCGGTTATCAGGCGCAACTGGCCTCGACCGAGATGTTCTATACGCCAGCGGAGGCTGTCGCCCTTACCTCCAGCGCAGAACTGCCTGCCACCATGGTCAGCGTTGCAGAGTTCCTGTTCGACAAAGGCATCTTGGGCGAAGGGGCCCCATCTGCTGACTTTGTTGGTGTGGAATACCCGGACGGCAGCGTCACTGGAAACGCGGACAACGTCATGTTCCGATATGACACGGCCTATATGCAAATGGCCGCCGACGGCGCGCTGTGATGAAAGAGGGCCCGCCACGCGTTGTCGTGGCGGGCATCTGACATGCGATTTATCAACATCATCCCAACGCGCCCGCTTGCGGTGTTCCTTGCCATCCTGCCCTTTGCGCTGGTGTTCATCGCCTATTCCATTGGGTCGGAAATTCGGCTGACGGAAAACCCGTCGGACAAACTGCTGCCGGCACCCAGCACGATCTGGGACACCGCCGTGCGGCTGGTCAGCGAAGGCGACAGGCGTACGGGCCGTATCCTGTTCTGGCATGACACATGGGCCAGCCTGAAACGGTTGGCGCTGGGGATTGGCATTTCGGCTAGCGTTGGCCTGCTCTTTGGGCTGTTGATTGGCTTGCTGCCTCTGATGCGCAGTTTTCTGGCGCAGTTCGTGGCCGTGTTGTCGATGATCCCCCCCTTGGCGCTGTTGCCAATCCTGTTCATCGTGTTCGGCCTTGGCGAGTTGTCCAAAGTCGTACTGATCGTCATCGGTACACTGCCATTCCTCATCCGTGATCTGTCGCAGCGCGTGATCGAGGTGCCAAAGGAATTGTTGGTCAAGGCGCAGACCCTAGGGGCATCCAGCTGGGTGATTGCCGTGCGCGTGGCGCTGCCACAAATCATGCCGCGCCTCATTCAGGCGGTGCGCCTGTCGCTGGGCCCTGCCTGGCTGTTCCTGATCGCGGCCGAGGCCATCGCCTCGGACCTTGGGCTTGGGTACCGCATCTTCTTGGTGCGTCGTTACCTCGCGATGGACGTCATTCTTACTTATGTCATCTGGATCACGATCATTGCCTTTTTGATGGATTGGGCGCTGCGCCGCGCATCGGCCAAGTTCTTTCCTTGGGCGGAGGAGGGGCTGTGAGCTTTGTCACCGTCAAAGGCGTCTTTCAGACCTATGGCAACCGTCCCATCATCGAGCGGATCAACGTGGATGTGGACGAGGGCGAGTTCATTTCGATCGTGGGCGCGTCAGGCTGTGGAAAATCCACCTTTTTGCGGCTGCTGCTGGCACAGGAACGCCCCTCGCGGGGCGAGATCAGTATCGCAGGTGCGCCGCCTGCAAAGGAACCGGGCCTTGATCGCGGTATCGTCTTTCAACGCTATTCCGTCTTTCCACATATGACCGTGCGAGAAAACATAGTGGCGGGCGAATCCTTTCGACGCGGCTGGGGCCGGTTCTGGGGGGCAGAGCGTCGCGCGGCCCTTGCGCGTGCAGACGACACGCTGGCGCGGATCGGATTGGATCATGTGGCGGATCAGTATCCGGCCACGCTGTCTGGCGGGATGCAGCAACGGCTCGCCATCGGGCAAGCGCTGGTGGCGCGTCCGCGTGTGCTATTGCTGGATGAACCATTCGGCGCGCTGGACCCGGGTACGCGGCTGGCGATGCATGATTTTCTGACCGACCTGCGCGGCGAAACCGGCATGACCGTATTCATGGTCACGCACGACCTCGAAGAGGCGTTCAAGCTGGGCGACCGCGTTCTGGTCTTTGACAAACCGCGCTGGGATCCACAGGACCCCAACCTGAACGGCGCGACGATCACCTACGATTTCGATGCACGCGACGGCGGCATCCCGTTCCAAACACTCAAGGAGGAAACCCATGTTTTTCACCCCGCCTAAGCGGAGCAGGTCGCACCATCCGCGCGACCATGCGACCCCGGATCAGCGCCACCATCACCCCGACCTCAGCAAGCTGCGCGGCTGGAAGGCCATGCAAGCCGAAGCCGACATTCCCGGCAGCGGCTGGGAGCAGGAAAAGAAATGGGCGTTGCGCATGGGCCTGACCGGTGCTGACAGCATCGAGGATAAATCCATACCCACTTTTGCGCGCGGCGAGTTGCCGCACTACGCAGGCATCAATACGTTCCTTAAGGCCCCCTATGCCGAGGACGTGACAGAGGTAAAGGATTACGACGCCACAGTTCTTGGCATCCCGTTTGATGGTGGTACGACGTATCGCGCAGGCACCCGTTTTGGCCCGCAAGGCGTGCGCAAGATTTCCGCACTCTATACGCCCTACAACTACGAAATGGCGGTCGATCTGCGCGAACAGATGACGTTGTGTGACGCGGGCGACGTGTTCACCATCCCTGCCAATATCGAAAAGACGTTTGACCAGATCAGCCGGGCGGTCAGCCATGTGGCCTCAAGTGGGTCTCTGCCTATCATGATCGGCGGGGATCACTCCATTGGCTTTCCCTGCGTGCGCGGGATCGCACAGTGCACGTCCAAGAAAATCGGGATTATCCACTTTGATCGCCACGCGGACATTCAAGAGAAGGACTTGGATGAGCGTATGCATACAACCCCTTGGTTCCACGCAACAAACATGGACAACGTGCCCGCCAAGAACCTTGTGCAGATCGGCATCGGCGGCTGGCAGGTCCCCCGCGAGGCCGTAAAGGTCGCGCGCGAGCGCGAGACCAACATCATCACCATGGGCGACATGGAAAAGATGGGCATCGACAAGACCGTCGAGATGGCGCTTGAGATGGCGTGGGACGGCGTTGACATGGTCTATCTGTCTTTTGACATCGACAGCATCGACTGCGGGTTCGTGCCCGGAACAGGCTGGCCTGAACCCGGTGGCTTCCTGCCGCGCGAGGCGCTGGCGCTGGTGTCCAAAGTTGCAGCCGAAGGAATCTGTGGCATGGAACTGGTCGAAATTGCGCCGCCCTATGATCAGTCTGAAATCACGGCCCTGATGGGCACCCGTGTGATCGTGGATGTGTTGGGCAGCCTTGTGGCTTCGGGCAAGATGGGCGCGCACAAGCGCCACATGGACAAGCCAGTCGAAATTCCGCACGGCGAGTTCGAGGGAAAGCGGTGGTCAAATGCCACATGATCACCCGCACGACCATCATCACCACAGCCACAACCAAGATCATCATCACGGGCCGGGGCATAATCACGACCACCCCGACCACATGCACAGCCATATGCATGCCGTCGATGACGCGGCAGAATTGCAAGTCCTGACCGATCAATTCATCGACGGCTTTGTCGCCGCCAAGGACAAGATGTCGTATCTGCGCATCGCAGGCGTACCACTGGAAATCGACGCCCCCGCCGGCGGGCCCAAGATGAAGTTGGTGGACGTTAATCTGACCACCGAATGGCAGGTCGGCACGGCGTCACCGAGTTTTGGATCGCGTGAACTTAGCTATATGCCGTACCCCGGCGAAATGGTCACGGAACGTACCAATATGGGCCTCGTCTATGTCTCGCTCGAGGCCAAGCACGTGACCGACTTGCGCAGCTTTTTGCAAAACCACCCCGCCTCTGGAAAGGATTACGTATGAAACTGACTTACACTTTGCTGGCCCTTGTGGCCGCAACACCTGCTTTGGCCCATCCGTCATTGCTGCCGCATGATCACGACACGACAGCGGCGTTTTCACCGCTTGCTGCTGCCGTCGCTCTGGCAATGGTCGCTGTGGCCGTGCTCGCCGCGCCGTGGCTGCGCGCGGCGCTTACCCGTGTGACAGCGCGCTGATCACGCCGCGCAGTTCGGCCAGACCGCGCAAACGTCCAATCAACGGATAGCCGGGGATGAGGGTGCGGGCATGGTCCGACAGCATGTGATGCCCGTGATCGGGGCGGAAGGCGATTGTGTGATCGTCCCGCCCCGCATCCCTGCGGCGTATTTGTTCGTCCAGCAACACGCGCACCAGCGCCACCATGTCCGTGTCGCCTGTCAGGTGTGCGGCCTCTTCAAACGATCCGTCCGGGTCTTTGGCGACGTTGCGCAGATGCGCGAAATGGATGCGGTCTGCGACACGTGCCGCTATGGCTGGCACATTGTTGATCGGATTGGCCCCAAGCGATCCGGAACACAGCGTGACCCCGTTGGCCGGGCTGTCATGGGCGGCCAGCACCCACCCCAGATCATCACCGTTTGACACGATCCGGGGCAGACCCAGAATATCGCGTGGCGGGTCGTCTGGGTGGACGCACAGGCGCATTCCCAATTCTTCTGCCGTGGGGACGACTTCATCCAGGAACCGTTTGTAATTCTGGCGGAGCACTTCGCGATCAATGCCCTCATAGGCGGCAAGAGCCAAGCGCAGGCCCGCAACATCGTAACGGTCAAACGCACCCGGCATGCCCGCCATGATCGAAGCGAGCAGGGCGTCGCGGTCTCCTTCACTCGCTTGCTGGAACCATGCGGCTGCTTTGTTCAGCACCTCTGTGGGATAGTCATCTTCGGCTGCGCGCCGTCCCAGCATGTGGATTTCGAACGCGGCCATGCGCACTGCCTCAAAGCGCAGGCACGTGGCCCCACCCGCGACCGGGGCGGTCAGATCGGTGCGGGTCCAGTCCAGCAGCGGCATGAAGTTATAGCAAATGGTCTGCACGCCATTGGCGGCCAGGTTGGCCATCGATTGGCGATAGTTGGCGAACAGCGCCGACAGATCGCCATCGCCCTTCTTGATGCGCTCGTGCACGGGCAGGCTTTCGACCACGACCCAATCGAATCCCGCGTCTGTTATGCGGGACTTGCGCGCGGCGATGGTGTCTGATTGCCAGACTTCGCCATAGGGGATTTCGTGCAGGGCGGTGACGATCCCACGCGCGCCTGTCTGGGCGATTTCATCCAGTGATATGTCGTCGAGATCACCGTACCAGCGCCAACTTTCAATCATGTCGTCAGCTCCTTGAGTGTGGCCCGCGTGCCCTGCGCCCACAGGCGCGTCGCCGCGTCGGTCAGTGGGGCGCGCAACTCTTGCGCCAATGCGGGGGGAAAGATGTCGCTGACTGACAACAGGGCTGCAACCTTGTCAGCCGGTGTGTCGCAAGCGGCGGACAGATCGCGCAAACGATCCGCCATCGGGTCGCGCACGTCGATCGGTTCGCCTGCCTCGTCCGTGCCACCCACATAGCGCATCCACGCCACCACAGCGACGCACAGCCCCTCAACGGGGCGACCTGCCGCCAGATTGTCCTGTAGCGTTCCAAGGATACGTTGTGGCAGCTTCTGGCTTCCATCCATCGCAATCTGCCATGTGCGGTGCTGGATGGCCGGGTTCGCATAGCGATCAAACAGGGCCTTGGCATATTCAAGCAAATCTACGCCGTCGGGTGGCGTGACGGCTGGCATGATTTCAGCCCATAGCGTGTGGACATAAGCGGCAAAGACGGGGTCCGCCACAGTGGCTGCAATCGTCTGATGCCCGGCAAGGTAGCCTGTATAGGCCAGCGCAGAATGGGTGCCGTTCAACATGCGCAGTTTCATCTGTTCGTGAGCGGTGACGTCGCTGACCATCTCGGCCCCTGCGGCGGCCAGATCGGGGCGGTCGTCGTTGACGAAATCGTCCTCGACCGCCCATTGCGAAAACGGTTCGTGCAGGACTGGGGCTGCATCCGCGATCCCTGTGTGGGCGGCGATACGGTCAATGTCGGACTGGGTTGTTGCGGGTGTGATCCGGTCCACCATCGTGCAGGGAAAGCGGCCATGCGCGGCAATCCAATCGGCAAGGTCCGGATCAATCTGGCGGGCCATGTCCAGAACGATGGCGCGCACGAGTTTGCCGTTGTCAGGCAGGTTGTCACAAGTGAGCACCGTGAACGGGTCATGCTCGGCCATGCGCCGCATCTGCAGGGCGCGCACGAGGTATCCGGGCGCGGACACGGGCAGATCGGCGCGCAGGTCCGCCTGAATATCCGGATGATCAAGGTTCAGCCGGCCCGTCGCCGGATTGTGGCAGTACCCCTTTTCGGTGACGGTCAGGGACACGATCTTGATCGTCGGATCAGCCATCGCGGCCAGCACGGCGCTTGGGTCTTCGGGGGCGACCAGCACGTCGTTCAGGACGGTAATGTCACGGATCTGCTCGCCCTCGGGGGCCAGCGTAACGGACTGATAGGCCCAGTTGCGCGGCCGCAGCGCATCGCGGATCGCCGGGCTGCGCAAGGAAACACCGATGATGCCCCAATCACCACTCCGCGCTGCCATCGCGTCCGCCACATAAACACAGCCAAAGGCACGAAAGAACGCGCCAAGGCCAAGGTGAACAATGCCAGAGGCGGGGCGGTCTTGGTCATTCGACATATTTAAACTTAATCTTTCACTTTAATAAACGATCTTAGGTATCTGATTTATATGAATTCAAAGCCGATACGCACGTTTGGCCAGTCGATAGGTCAGATCATGCGCCAACTCCATCGCCTCGTCCATGTCCAGACGTCCGGTCTGTACGAGATTGGCCAGAAACGCGCAATCCACCCGCCGCGCCACGTCGTGCCGCGCCGGGATCGAACAGAACGCGCGCGTGTCGTCGTTGAACCCAACCGTGTTGTAAAACCCAGCCGTTTCTGTTGCCATTTCGCGGAACCGCATCATGCCCTCATAGCTGTCATGAAACCACCATGGCGGCCCCAGCTTGAGCGCGGGGTAAACCCCCGCGAGCGGTGCCAGCTCGCGGGCATAGCTGCTTTCGTCCAATGTGAAAACGATCACGGTCAGGTCCGCGCGTCCCCCGACTGCGTTCAGCAAAGGACGCAGGGCAGTGACGTAATCGGTTCGGGTCGGGATGTCGTACCCTTTGTCGCGGCCAAAGCGGGCAAAGACATCTGTCGAATGATTGCGCGCCGATCCGGGGTGAATTTGCAGAACCAGACCGTCCTCAAGGCTCATCCGTGCCATTTCTGTCAGCATGTGGCCGCGAAACTGGTCGGCCTCGTCGGGGGTACATGTGCCTTGCAGCGCCTTGTCAAACAGGGCTGCGGCGACCGCGTCACTCAGGTCTTCGGTGCGGGCGGTGGGATGGCCGTGATCGCTGGCCGTTGCACCATGCGCTTTGAAAAAGGCGCGGCGGTTGCGATGCGCAGCCAGATATCCGGGCCATGTCGTTGTATCCTCGCCCGCCAGTTCGCCCATCTGGGCCACGTTCTGTGCGAACCCGTCAAAGTCGGGATCGACCACGGCATCGGGGCGGTATGTGGTCGTCACGCGGCCCGCCCACCCGCTGTCTTGGATCATCTTGTGCCAGCGCAGATCGTCAATCGCGCTTTCGGTGGTTGAAATCGCTTCGATGTTGAACTGCTCGAACAGGGCGCGGGGACGAAATGCGTCTTGGCCAAGGCAGTCTGCAATCTGGTCATAAATCTTGTCCGCTGTGCTGGCCGACAGCCGCTCGGTGATACCGAACACTTCCTGAAATGCGTGATCGACCCACATCCGCGACGGGGTGGCGCGAAACAGATGATAGTGCTGGGCAAACAACCGCCAGATCTTGCGCGGGTCGGTTTCAACGGGTCCACCATCGATACGGGGCACGCCCAGATCTTCTAAGGCGACACCTTGCGAATGTAGCATCCGAAACACGTAGTGATCTGGGGTGACGAACAGTTGGGCGGGATCGGCAAAAGCTTTGTTCTCGGCAAACCAGCGCGGGTCGGTATGCCCATGAGGGCTGATGATCGGCAGGTGGCTGACGCGGTCATAA
>Ga0115563_1000087_pt1 | contig 69246 bp, 60 predicted proteins | sample COGITO_mtgs_1105_2_FD_87198 | JGI IMG/M metagenome (GOLD analysis project Ga0115563, IMG submission 87198) | Pelagic marine microbial communities from North Sea - COGITO_mtgs_110519 | ecosystem: Environmental > Aquatic > Marine > Epipelagic | place: Germany:Helgoland, sampling site Kabeltonne...
ATGGACAAGATCTTGTAGCAGATCGACCACCTGAAGGAGTCAATCTGATTTCTACAAAAATGGGTGTGCACGAATGGGCCTATGACGCTCAATATGACGATGCAAGCCGACATTTGGTGCCATTAGTGGAAGAGAAATCTGCCCTGACCAATATTCGGGTCGAAGTAGAGTTAGGCTTCGACCAGGCTTTGGCCGAGAAAGAAGCCCAGCGTTGTTTGAACTGTGATGTGCAAACTGTGTTCACAGAGAATTTGTGTATCGAGTGCGACGCCTGTGTGGATATTTGCCCGATGGATTGTATTTCCTTCGTCGCTAATGAGGACGAAACACAATTGCGCCAGCAACTTACTGCGCCTGCGGATAATACAGAACAAGACATTTATGTTTCAGATGTACTACCAACGACTCGTGTGATGGTGAAAGATGAAGACGTCTGTCTGCACTGTGGTTTATGTGCTGAGCGTTGCCCGACTAATGCTTGGGATATGCAACGTTCAATTGTTCACGTTCCTCAGCTGGGGTCATACGCAGAATGAGTATTAAGTACAACGATTTTGTTATCCGATTTGCTAATGTAAATGGCTCTGGGTCGGCGAGTGCGAACGGTATGTTCGCTAAAGCACTTTTCCGCATGGGCATTCCAGTAGCTACGCGAAATATCTTCCCGTCGAATATTCAGGGCTTACCCACGTGGTTTGAAGTGCGTGTTAGCGAGAAGGGTTACCTAGGTCGCCGCGAGGGCGTGGACATTATGGTGGCTATGAATGCTGAGACCTTGATCGAGGACGTTGCTAGCATTTCGCCAGGCGGATACTTGCTTTATGACAACTCCAAGCCGCTGGCTAAAGCGTTGCGACGCGATGACATTCATGAAATAGCTATTCCTATAGCATCGATGATGTTGCCGGAATTTACTGATCCCAAGCAGCGTAGTCTGTTCAAGAATATTGCTTACTTGGGCGCTTTGGCTGGGCTGTTGAATATCGAATTTGATGTAATCACTGGCATGGTTGCCACTCAGTACAAGGGCAAGGATGCACTCATTCAGCCGAATATCCGCTCGCTAGAACTAGGTCGAGATTATGCGTTGAACTATTTAGAGGCGCCGCTACCCTTACAGGTCAGACGCTCCGAGGCCGTGGGTGATCGAATTATGATTGATGGTAACGACGCCGCTGGTTTGGGTAGTGTCTATGGCGGTGCAACCGTCTGTGCGTGGTATCCAATCACACCGTCAACGTCGGTTGCCGAAAGTTTTGAGAATCACAGTAATGTGCTGCGCCTAGATAAAGAAACTGGCCAGAAGAAGTTTGCCTTTTTACAAGTTGAGGATGAATTGGCCGCTATTGGTGTAGTCATCGGCGCAGCTTGGAATGGTGCGCGATCTTTTACCGCAACCAGTGGTCCAGGCATATCTCTTATGTCAGAATTTCTTGGCTTGGCTTACTTCGCTGAAATTCCTGCGGTTATTTGGGACATTCAGAGGTCGGGACCTTCAACGGGTATGCCTACGCGCACCCAGCAGGGTGATTTAATTGGCGCTGCTTATGCATCACATGGAGACACCAAGCACCCCTTACTATTTCCGGCAACACCTAAAGAGTGTTTCGATTTCGCTGCACAGGCTTTAGATCTAGCAGATCGTTTACAGACGCCAATCATGGTACTTAGCGATCTTGAACTAGGTATGAACGATAATCTTAGCGAACCTTTCGAGTGGGATGATAGTCGTCGTTATGATCGTGGCAAGGTTTTATCTGCCACAGATTTAGACGAGGTTGAAGTTTTTGGTCGCTACTTGGATGTAGACGGCGACGGTATTGGATACCGAACCTACCCAGGTACTCACCCAGAAAAGGGAGCGTTCTTTACGCGAGGGACATCCCGTGATGAATTCGCTGTTTATACTGAATCTGGAGAGGTTTATCAGCGCAATATGGAGCGCTTACAAAAGAAATGGCAGACAGCTAGAACACTAGTGCCAGCGGCTGAGATTGCAGATCAAGGACAGTCGGTAGGGGTTCTATATTACGGAACAACTGCGCTACCCATGCCGGAGGCACTGGATAATTTGGCGCAAAATGGCATTTATATGGACACTTGTAGAGTCCGAGCTTTTCCGTTCGGTGATGAAGTGGAGCAGTTTATTGCCGCTCACGATTTGATCTTTGTCGCTGAGCAAAATCGCGATGGGCAAATGCGCTCGCTGCTGATTAATGAGTTGCAGACAGAGCCGAGTAAATTGATTTCAGTACTATATTACGCAGGGTTGTCTATTTCTGCCGATACAATTACCGAGCAAATCTCCGATTATTATATTGAGAATAAATTGTCCCGAGTGACAGAGGTGCAATCATGACATTTGTCGCTAAACCTAAAGTTCATCACCCCAAGCTGCCTGTTAACGAGCTAGGCCTAACGCGCCGTGACTATGAAGGCTCGGTTTCGACCTTATGCGCGGGCTGTGGTCACGACTCAGTAAGTGCAGCTATCGTTCAAGCCTGTGCTGAGCTATCGCTGCCTCCGCACCGATTTGCTAAAGTGTCGGGTATTGGTTGTTCGTCGAAGACACCTAGCTATTTTTTGAACAAGAGTCACGGTTTCAACTCTGTGCATGGGCGTATGCCCAGTGTTATGACTGGCTCAAATTTGGCCAATCGCGACTTGATCGGGGTGGGTGTATCTGGAGATGGCGATAGTGCCTCTATTGGCTTCGGTCAATTTGCGCACATTGTTCGCCGCCGCATCAATATGCTGTATCTGGTTGATAACAATGGTACTTACGGTTTAACCAAAGGCCAGTTCTCAGCTACGAATGACAAAGGCTCTACAAGCAAAAAAGGCATCCCTAATCTTTATGAACCGATTGATTTGGTGAGTAGCGCCTTGCAGATCGGTGCAAGCTTTGTTGCCCGTAGTTTTTCGGGAGACAAAAAGCAGTTAGTGCCTTTGATTAAAGCAGCGCTGAGTCACAAGGGCATGGCTTTTATTGACGTAATTTCACCCTGCGTAGCCTTTAATAATCACTCAGGTTCTACCAAGAGTTACGAATTTGTTCGCGATCACATCCATAATGTAATGGACGCAGACCTTATTATGGCTCATGACGAAGTCACCGCTGATTATGCGGAAGGCAGTCGCGAAGATGTGACGATGCCAGATGGTTCCACATTACAGCTATATAAGGTAGACGCTGACTATGATCCACATGATCGGGTCGGTGCTCTAAATTATGTCCAGCGGATGCAAGAAAAGGGTGAGGTTGTAACGGGTCTACTTTACGTAGACCCAGATGCAGTTGAGTGCCATGACATCATGGATACAGTGAGCCAACCGCTTAATGAGTTGACCGAGGCAGATCTGTGCCCTGGAAGCGATACATTAGATGCGCTAAACCAGCGTTATCGCTAAGTATTAGCGCCAACATTCTATAATCCCAGCGTTTGTGGTGATAAACTTCCGCCGCGCTGATGGATGGAACGAGTTGACCTACAAATTCTCGGGCAGACAAGACATAGAATACCCCTAAGGGGCGCCTACAAAGCGCCCTTATCTTAGTTCTTTCTTTCTTTTGAATAGCGGTATTTGAAAGGTTGCTTGGGTGACGTGCAGACGAAGTTGCCAAAACCCGAAACCCCCTCAGTTTTAGTTCGACTAAATCACTAAAATGCGACTGCTGATTATTTCTTGCACGATAAGGAGACAATGTGAGTTTACCTAGCCTAGAAGACTATTTTCCCGACTGGAAAGAACGTGAAGCCCTAGCCGAGGGAATGATCCCACTGATCGGCCAGCTATATCGTAATAACGTTGTGGTTTATTGCTATGGGCGCGCGATGCACAACCAGAGTGTTACCCAACTGATGAAAGCGCATCGTTATGTTCGTCAAGTTGAGCAAAACGAGCTTTCTGAGTTTGAAACCTATCCAGTCCTTGAAGCTATTTCTAAATTGGACCTAGGACCTTGTCATGTCGACTTGGGTAAACTTGCAACTAAATTTATGGCTGAATCTGACGCTATTAGCCCGCAAGATTTCGTGCTTCGTGAGTGTGCCTCTGTCATTGGCGTGAAAGTGCCACCCATCGAAAAACCCCAAGATATTGTACTTTATGGCTTTGGCCGTATCGGCCGTTTGTTAGCTAGATTGCTGATTGAAAAAACTGGCGGCGGCGGTCAACTGCGTTTACGTGCAATAGTCGTGCGCAAGGGTAGTGACGATGACATCGTAAGACGCGCAAGTTTGCTCCGCCGAGATTCTATTCACGGCAGTTTTAAAGGCACCATTCGTGTCGATGAAGAAAACGAATGCATTATTGCGAATGGTAATGTGATTCGCGTCATATACGCTTCAGATCCTGCCAAAATTGACTACACAGCTTATGGTATTGACGATGCGATCATCATCGACAACACAGGGGCTTGGAGAGACAAAGAGGGTCTGTCGGAGCACCTTAAGTCTAAGGGTACTAAGCGAGTTGTATTGACTGCTCCAGGTAAAGGCTCTGTAAAGAATATTGTTTCTGGTCTAAACACCAGAGATATCACAGACGAGGATCATGTACTTGCGGCGGGTAGTTGTACTACTAATGCTATTGTTCCAGTGCTTAAAGCAATGAACGACAATTTTGAGATCGTTAATGGTCACATGGAAACAGTTCACTCTTATACAAACGACCAAAATCTGATCGACAACTATCACAAGAAAAACCGCCGCGGTCGTGGCGCACCGTTAAATATGGTGATTACGGAAACAGGTGCTTCGTCTGCTGTTGTGAAATTGCTGCCAGAACTAGAAGGTAAGTTGACTGGTAACGCAATTCGCGTACCTACACCTAATGTATCGCTAGCAATTTTGAACCTTACTCTGAGCCGCGAGACGTCTGAAGAGGAAGTAAGAGAATTTTTGCGTAACTCAGCATTGCATAGCTCGCTGCAACGCCAAATTGATTTTACTACGTCGCCTGAAGTTGTTTCGTCTGATTTAGTTGGTAATCGGCATGCCTGCATTGTCGACGGTGAAGCGATTATTGTGAAAGATAACCGTGTTGTACTTTACGTTTGGTACGACAACGAATTTGGCTATGCTTGCCAAGTCGTTAGAGTCACACAGTCTTTAGCCGGAATCGCTTACCCGCTGATCCCTGAAGACGTCGTGAAGATGGGCTTTTAGGCATTTGACTACGCAACCAGTGCGCACCCGGATAGCGCCTTCACCCACCGGAGATCCTCATGTAGGTACAGCCTACATGGCGCTGTTTAACTGGGCATTTGCACGACACGAAGGCGGGGAGTTTATTCTCCGCATTGAAGACACTGATCAGGCTCGAAGTACTGCTGAGTCTGAAGTGTCGATATTTGAATCACTGGAATGGTTGGGCCTTGATTGGGATGAAGGTCCCGATAAAGGTGGTCCGCATGGCCCATATCGTCAGAGCGAGCGCAAAGAAATTTACCAAGAGCATGTGCAAAGGTTATTGCAAGATCAGCATGCATTTCATTGCTTTTGTAGCAAAGAGCGTCTGGATGAAGTTCGCTCACAGCAACAGGCGAACAAAGAAACCACGCGCTACGATGGCCTTTGTGCAAACCTCGATGCCTCAGAGGTTGAATCACGGCTTGCTGCAGGCGAAGAACACGTTATAAGAATGAAGGTGCCTGGCGCAGGGCAGTGTACTTTCACCGATCGCCTACGCGGTGAAATTTCTATTCCATTTACGCAAATTGATATGCAAGTGCTAGTCAAAGCAGATGGTATGCCTACCTATCACCTCGCGGTTGTTGTCGACGACCACCTCATGGAAATTACACATATTTTGCGCGGCGAAGAGTGGCTTAACTCAGTTCCCAAGCACATTTTGTTGTACCAGTACTTTGGTTGGAATGCGCCAGAAATGATCCACCTGCCATTGTTGCGTAATCCGGATCAAAGCAAACTTTCGAAGCGAAAAAACCCAACAAGCGTTACATATTACCGCGATATGGGTTACTTGCCTGAAGCATTGCTCAACTATCTAAGTTTAATGGGTTGGTCTATGCCCAACGAAGAAGAGATTTTTACTAGCCAAGCTATGGTTGAAGCGTTCGATGTGGATCGTATTTCCACAGGCGGCCCTATTTTTGACCAAACTAAATTGAAGTGGGTAAATGCCCAGTACCTCAGAGCACTCTCGACAGACGAGTACGCTCAGCGCGTGGGTCAATGGATGCTCAATGCTGAGCGTTTAAAGCAATTAGTACCCTTGGTTCAAGAACGTGCAGAACGTTTGTCGGACTTAGTTCCTATGCTGGACTATCTTGTAGGTGAGCGTAGGGCGTTGAGTATTGAAGATTTTCAACATAAAAGCCTGGAAAGGGCGCAGGTGGTAAGAGTCCTGTACCATACAATTGCCGCGTTTGAAGAAATGCGCAGCTGGCAACGGGATGATATCTACAACACTCTGCAATCTTTGGCCGTAGCTTGTGATATGAAGGTGCGAGATTTTCTATTCCCGCTTTTCATTGCGGTGAGCGGGCGCAGTGTTTCTTTACCATTATTTGATTCGTTAGTTTTTCTCGGTGCGCCATTAAGCTTGGGCCGACTACGTGACGCTTTAGATGTGTTGAGTGTTTCAGGTAAGGATCGTAAGCGCCTTGATAAGGAATACCAAAAACTACAATTCGGGCAAGACTAGCGCAATTAGTCCAATGGGTATTTGACAGGTGGGCCTTAGCTACCTAACATTGCGCGCTGTTTCGGGGCCATAGCTCAGCTGGGAGAGCGCTTGAATGGCATTCAAGAGGTCGGGAGTTCGATCCTCCCTGGCTCCACCAATTCACCCTTTGATTTTTAAGGGTCGGTCCTCTGTTTGAGGACCCCTCCGAGGCGCGCCATAGTCTATATAAAGCAAACTGTTTTTTCCTGTAACTGTTTCATCAAACACTACTGGCGCGGCTATCTGCTGGATTGAAGTGTTATACATCACTTTCCCAGAGGCTAATTTGTGATTCCTGCAATGAATTCTTTTGCGCTGACGCTTGAATCATGTAGTAACTTTGCTGCAGCAATAGCAGCAGAAAATGGGGTATTTAACGTTAGGTATTACTGCTGATATCAGTGATGCGGATCGTTCAATTTCTTTTCTCGCGAATTAACGCTCCCGGTGTTAAGCCAAGTAACCTTTTACATGCTCGATTGAAATTGCCAGCATCCGAAAAACCTAGTTTGTAGGAAATTTCCTCAACATTCAGAGGCTTGCTGGCCAAGTCAACAAGGTACTCTTTCATGATCTCGTCTTTAACCTGCTTGAAGCTAGTCCCTTGCGCTTGGAATTCACGATAGAGTTTTCTAGAAGAGCAGCCGATTTGCCTTGCACTTTCCTTGGCTGTGGGGATTGTTGTTACAGCTGTAGTCTCCCCAAGCCGTTGCTCAAATCGTTTCCGCAACAGATCTGATACAACACCCAAAAGATCAGCTGCTATAGCATTGCGGTGTAAGGCCTCGCATTGCGTTACCGCAGCTCGATAGGCTGTAGGATTGTGAAATGTAGACGCTGTCTCGGCGATAGCTACGGGTACGGTGATCTGAAATATGTCTACGTCAAACTCGATACTCCCGTTTAGCCAACATTCATAAGTACCTACGCGGGCCTGCCCTTGGGTTGGGAATTTCCAATGAATTTGTTCTGTGGCTCCCCCAGAAATGTTTATCAGCTCCTGGATGATAACGCTAAGCGTCTCGCACATTCGGCCCCTGTGAGTGTTTACTGGCGTTTCGAAGATGATCCGAAGGACAGTGTTTTGGTGACCGGCCTCACAAATACCGCTCATGTAGCTCGCGCGAGTGGATAGGTAATTGGCAAAGAACGCTAACCCAGCACCGATAGTCTCAGCCGAAACAGCCCCAAAGCCTAGCGGTCCGTGGCTGGCAATACTCAACTTTTGGCCTAATTCAAATCCCCAGTCTTTGTTATGGCTGAGTACTTGGTAGAGTTCGGTAAAACGATTGAGTAGGTCCATGAACTGCTCAACAGACATAAAATCAACCCGCTCTAATTCGCGAAGAGTCATGGTTGAATCAACGAGCAAATCCCTGTCATGTTTGAGGGCTTCCCGAACAAGGACAACTGCGTAATCAGCACTGACTTGGTTTAGAAGCATGTTCGCTTGTCCGGCTCGTGGCACAAAATGACAATTATCTTGGCGCTTTTTGCGATGGTGCGCAAGGCCGCTAACTAATATCCTAGGCTTAGGGCCTGAAGCTAGCGCAGCAATTATTTCATCGCAGTTTCAAAGCGGTTGCTTTAGCTGCTGGAGGTAAGAAACCTTTGACGGTCGGGCCGAACGTTTGGGGAAATGGGGTGCAAAATGAAAATTGAACAGTTAACGGTAAATATAGGCGCCCAGGTTGACGGCGTGCAGTTGTCCTCAATTGATGAGTCCACTTTCGAAGCGATTCAGGAGGGCTTATGGAAGCATCAAGTTTTAGTTTTCCGCGACCAAAAGCTGTCGCGAGAGGAGCATTTATCTTTTGGTCGGCGATTTGGCGAGCTGCACAAGCATCCCGCCTTGGTTGGCAAGCGCGAGCATCCCGAGGAACTTATTATCAAAAATCGGGGTAAATCTAAAACAGTCACAGAGGTCTGGCACTCGGATGTCAGCTGTGATCCTCGGCCTCCATCACTCTCGATATTGCGTGCGGTTGAGGTGCCGGAATTTGGCGGCGATACGCTGTGGGCTAGTCAGTACGCAGCTTTTGAATCGCTATCATCGGGCCTACGCCAATTTTTAAGCCCTCTTAAAGCCCTGCATGAAAACTATGACATGTCTTCCGCGCACCCGGTCGTTCGCGTTCATCCGGAAACAGGCCGTCAAGCACTGTACGTGAACGGCGGTTTTACTAAGCATTTTGAAGGCATGACACACAATGAAAGCGAGCCTTTACTCAACTATCTTGTTCAGACTGGCTCGGCACTAGATATATCTATGCGTCATCGTTGGCGTCAAAACGATGTAGTTATTTGGGATAACCGTTGCGTCATGCATTTTGCAGTCCACGACTACGGCGATGCGCCGCGCGAGATGCGACGCGTTACCGTGCGAGGCGAAGTGCCGAGGTGAATGGATGATTTCTCAGTAAGGTAAGCAGGGCTAGTTGGCTTGGGTTGCCAAAATAGTCCTATCAAGAACAGGTTTATCAAACATCCAATTACAATGCCTCTTTTTCGATTTGATATTGGGTGCCCGGAGTGTTTTCAAGCAGATTGCTTGCGGTCTTGACTCAAACGTCTGTGATAGGAAATGGCGGCTTGAGCCTCTTTATAAGGAGTTACAGTGATTAAGCTATTACTCAAGTGTCTTGTCTCAGCGAGGCTTATTCCGACATTACTGCTGCTTGCTTGTGGGCTGCCGGCACAATCTGGCGAAACTAATGGCGACGCCCCGATCAAGCAATTCCATGAGTTAACAGCCTTGGTTGCGAGTAAGGCTGGTGCGAAGATTGCCTTTGGCGGGGCCACAGAACTGACAGCTCTGCCTTGGTTGAAGGAGAAGGGATATACATCTGTTATAAATTTGCGCGCTGAAAACGAGCGTCCAGGCCATATAGAGCAGATGAGACACCAGGCAGGGTTAAATGAATTGCACTACACCCATCTGCCCTTTGATCCGGCTGTCGCAAACAACGTCGCCGAAACATTTATTCAACAGGTGCGTACCCAGTCCAATCATCCGTTGTATATTCACTGCAATAGCGCAACCAGAGCTGCGGCGTTGTGGCTAATTTTTAGAGTACTAGAAGACGGTCTTGATTTTGATGATGCGAGACGCGAAGTCGAGGGCATTGCTGGGCGACCGGATGCTGCAATTACTTTTGCTAAAAATTACTTAGACAAACTGGAGTAAGAGTCGATGTTACCGAAAAATGGACTGCTTAACCGACGAACATTTCTCGCTGGAAGCGCCGGCTTTCTATCTACTGCGGTCTGGGCCAGCAGCCAAAAGGATGAGCCGTGGCGATTTACTTCAGGCCGGCGGATGAGTCCCTATGGTGCGCCTAGCAAATATGTTGGCCTTGAACGATTACAAATCGGCGGTCATCCGCTAGCACCTGAAGCTGGCGCATCGTCGACTCCCTTGGAGCGTTTAAACGGCATCATTACACCTAACAGCCTGCACTTTGAGCGCCACCATAGTGGCGTTCCCGATATCGATCCAAGTCAACATCGATTGCGCATTTTCGGCAATGTTCAGCGCCCAGTCTCTTTCGGGTATGAGGACTTACAGCGCTATCCGCTAGTCAGTAAGGTTCTCTTTATTGAGTGCTCCGGCAACAGCTATGCCAACACTTTGCCGACAGCCTTGGATAAAAGCGCAGGTGAACTCAATGGACTCTTATCTTGCGCGGAGTGGACTGGTATCCCCTTACGGCAACTTCTTGAAGAGGCAGGGTACGATCCCAAAAGTGATTGGGTTGTCGCTGAGGGTGCTGATGCTGCTGGCATGAACAGAAGTGTTCCGCTCTCGTTGGCGCTTGAGGACGCGATGATCGCACTCTACCAGAATGGTGAGCCACTGCGCGCAGAGCAGGGTTTTCCAATGCGTTTGTTGGTACCAGGTTGTGAAGGCAATTTGAGCATCAAATGGCTGCGCAGTTTGGAGGTGCGCAAAAACCCTGCTCACACAAGAGAGGAGACCAGCAAATATACGGACCTCTTGAAAGACGGTAGCGCCAACCAATTTTCACTGCGTATGGGCGTAAAATCCATCGTTACAGCACCCTCAGGAAAAATGCAGCTACCAGATCACGGTGTCTATGAGATCACAGGACTAGCCTGGTCTGGTCATGGCGCTGTCAAAGCTGTGGAAGTCAGCGCAGATGGCGGGCGCTCTTGGCGGGCTGCGGAAATTCAATCTGAGCCAGGGCTTTATCGACCGACTAGGTTTCGGCTGCCTTGGCGGTGGGAAGGGCAACCTGCTGTTTTGCAAAGCCGCGCTGTGGATAGTTCTGGCAATCGCCAGCCTACTCGCTCCGGTGCATTGGCTAATGCCGCGCCAGGCTTTACCTATCATTACAACGGTATTCAAAGTTGGGGAGTCGATCAACAAGGGAGGGTTAGCAATGTCTACCGGTAAATATGTTGTCGTTCTTGTTGGGTTGCTGCTGGTTCCCTGGGTCATGGCTCAGGAGTTGAAACCTAAACTTGGACAGCCGTTAGAAAAACTTCCCCAATTGGCTATTGGACCCAGTGGGCAAGGGCTACCACTAGGGTCGGGCTCAGTGGAGGAGGGGGCAATAATTTATCGTAATCAGTGTTTGGCTTGTCATGGACCAACGGGGCGGATGCCAGGCAATGCGCTGGCAGGCGGCATAGGCAGCCTGGACGGTGCATCACCCAATAAGACCGTGGGCAGTTTTTGGCCATTTGCGACAACTTTATTTGACTACATCTATCGCGCAATGCCTTACGGCAGGGAAAAAACGCTACGGGACGAGGAGATCTATGCGGTCACTGCTTACGTTCTATTTTTAAATGATATTGTCTCAGAGAAAACCACGCTCAGTGCTAGCTCTTTACCGGAAATTACGATGCCCAATCGAGAGGGTTTTCAGAGCGTTTATCAGATTGAAGCAGTCGATAGAGCACTGAAAATACAATAACCTAATTCCCGATTCATCAATGCGAGAGCGTTTTACTCGAAACTACCCATGTAATAATCTGGGACTAACTAGGCGTTTGGCTTTTATTACTTCGCCGCTCTAGCTTCTTCCAATAGGGGCAGTGCCCGTTACACAAAAATCGAGAATTACAAATGACAGCAAAGCAATTTGAAGTCCTTGGCTGGGAACATACCAACAACAAACTATGCAGAAGTTTTGTTTTTAGCGATTTTTCTTGTGCTTTTGCGTTTATGACTCAGGTGGCACTATTGGCCGAGAAGGCAAACCATCACCCTAATTGGTCAAACGTTTATAACCGAGTAACTATTGAATTAACTAGCCATGATGCCGGCAATATCGTGACGGCCAAAGATGTGGCCCTGGCTCAGGCGATTAGTGATTTAGGAGCTTAAGGTTTGAGTCTCTATGGCGGAAGATAGACCTTTCATCATTCACAATTGGTCTCACGCCGTTAATTTCAACCTTGTGGACTCGATTCATAGGGTACTAGCCATTAAGAGGTGGCGGGGCAGAAGTAGGGAGATAAAGTTCCAGCATCCCAGTCTCAGTCCGAGTAAATTCGAAATGTCCGAAATAGATATTGCTAGCGCCCAAGCCTCAGGTTAACTTTAGCGCTGAATTTTTTATCAGCTATGTCCAATTTAGGGGGAATACATGCCAAAGGTTACATTCATCGAGCACAACGGAACCGAACACAACGTAGACGCAGAGGCTGGTAAATCTCTAATGCAAATTGCGTTAGATAATTTGGTCCCCGGGATTGATGCTGACTGTGGCGGAGAGTGCTCCTGTGCGACTTGCCACGTTATGGTTAAAGCCGACTGGTTAGATAAGACTGGGGCAATTAGCGATGCAGAAGACTCGATGTTGGACCTCAACCCAGAGCGAGAAAAGAACTCGCGATTGGCTTGCCAGATAGAAGTCACAGAAATTCATGATGGACTTACCGTTGACCTGCCGGAGTTTCAATTCTAATGAGTGAAGCAACTGTTCTACAAATGATAGATCACGAGGCTAAAGATGTACCGCTAGAGGATATCGACGTTAGCCAGCGTGAACTGTGGGTACAAGACCGTAAATGGGATTATTTCGCCCGTTTACGTGACGAGGCACCTGTACATTATTGCAAGGACTCTGAGTTTGGGCCTTACTGGTCGGTGACTCGTTTTGCCGACATTATGGAAGTAGAAGCCAATTGGCAGAGTTTTTCTTCGGATCCTGCAATTACCATTGTAGATCCAGAAGAAGACTTCCCGCTGCCAATGTTTATTGCAATGGACCCACCAAAGCATGACGAGCAACGAATGACTGTGCAAGGCTCTGTGGCGCCAGCAAATCTCAAAAATATGGAAAGCACCATTCGCGGGCGAGTACAAAGAGTGCTCGATGGTTTGCCTGTTGGTGAGCCTTTCAATTGGGTAGATCGTGTATCTATTGAACTGACTACTCAGATGTTGGCTACGCTATTTGACTTTCCTTTTGAAGACAGAAGCAAACTTACACGTTGGTCAGATGTAGCCACAGGTGGTCCTGAAACTGGGATCGTGGAAACTGAAGAGCAACGTCAAGAAGAGTTGCTTGAGTGCTTGGCTTACTTCACTAACTTGTGGGAAGAGCGCGCAAAGCAAGGTCTGTCTAATGACCTGATATCTATGCTTGCTCATGGTGAGGCGACTCAAGATATGAGCCCTCAGGAATACCTAGGTAATTTGATCTTGTTGATCGTTGGTGGCAACGACACCACGAGAAATTCTATGACAGGTGGGGTGTTGGCCCTGAATCAGAACCCTGGTGAATATGCCAAACTGCGAAATAACCCTGGGGTTATTCCTTCAATGGTTTCAGAAATCATTCGCTGGCAAACCCCGCTTGCACATATGCGTCGCAAGGCCACCAAAGACTACGTACTAGGTGGTAAGACTATCAAGGCCGGAGAAAAAGTCGTGATGTGGTATATCTCGGGGAACCGTGATGAGCGAGCCATTGCTAATCCGAACGAATTTATTATTGACAGAGACCGTGCGCGTCAGCATCTATCTTTTGGTTTTGGCATTCATCGCTGCATGGGTAATCGCCTTGCGGAAATGCAAATAAGAATACTGTGGGAAGAAATTCAGAAGCGCTTTCATATGGTTGAAGTGGTAGGAGATCCAGTACTGGTGCCTTCAAATTTCGTTCATGGATTCACCGACCTGCAAGTGGTACTGCATTCGCATTGAGGCTGTTTGGAAGGGCTTAATCTAAAGGCCTCGTCTAAAAACTTTGCCTAAGAACTTTGTTTACAAAGTTTGTTTACGAAGTTTATGTAAACACAATAATTTCATGCGGTGTAACGAAAAACCAGTTCGGCAGAACTGGTTTTTTTTTGCCAAGTGAGAAATAGAGTAACGTAATTAAAAAGGGGAGAAATTATGCCAACGTTTACGCGAGGCCAAGTGCAAATTCATTTTCAAGAGTACGGTAACGGTAAGCCACTACTTCTCATTGCGCCGGGCGGTATGCGCTCTGCCATTTCTATGTGGCATCACGGCCCCTGGAATCCCGTTGATGCCCTGCAAAACGAATACCGTGTTATTGCCATGGATCAGCGCAATGCTGGCGACTCAGTAGCGCCCGTTGCTACGGGAGATAACTGGGACACCTATACCCAAGACCAGTTGGCGCTAATGGACCATTTAGGTATTGATCAATTTCACGTTGCAGGCATGTGTATTGGCGGCCCGTATATTCTTAACCTGATTAAGCATGCGCCGGAGAGAATTACTTCTGCATTAGTTCTACAGACCATCGGGCGCGATGATAATCGAGACATCTTCTTTGCTATGTACGATATGTGGGCGGAAGATCTGCTGGCGGCGAAGTCCGACAGTTACGCGCCAGAAGCTATGGCATCGCTTAGGCATAATATGTTCGACAATGATTTGCCATTGTTCACCGTAGAAGACACTTTTGTAACTCAGTGCCAAACGCCTATGTTGGTGTTTGCAGGCAATGACCTATATCACCCCAATTCGAGCTCTAAACATTTAGCCGCGCTCGCGCCTAATGCGGAATTGATTGAAGACTGGAAAGAGGGTTCAAGTGTCGCCCAAGGGTTAGAGCGTGCGCGGGAGTTTTTGCGAACTCATAGCTAAATCAGGGCATACGTCCAGCATTTGGTAGTTTCGGGTACTGTGCAACAGCGGTCTGGTATAACATATCCAGACGGGAAATTTTCAGGGCTGTTCACTGGCCTAGGTTGAATCGCGCTGACCAGATAAGTAGTTTACAGTTCGCTTTCTCGCAGATATAAAAAATATAATTGACGACAAATAATTAGAATAAAGGAGTGATTTATGTCACTGGTTGCAGTAATGGAAACGAATAAAGGCACGATTAGGTTAGATCTATACCCAGAAGAGACCCCAATGACAGTTGCCAACTTTGTAAACTTAGTTGAGCGTGGTTTTTATAACGGCATTGGTTTTCATCGCGTAATTGCAGATTTTATGGTTCAAGGCGGTTGTCCTCAGGGCACCGGAACCGGTGGTCCAGGCTATCGCTTTGCAGATGAGTTTGTAGCGTCTCTTAGACACGACGCGCCAGGTAAATTCTCTATGGCTAACGCGGGCCCCGGCACTAACGGTTCGCAGTTCTTTATCACCCATGTTGCTACTCCATGGTTAGATGATGCACACACGATTTTTGGCGCGGTACAAAGCGATGCCGACCAAGATGTAGTCAATGCAATCGCTCAAGGCGATGTTATCGAATCAGTGACCATTGAAGGAGACACTGCCGACTTGTTAGCATCAGTGGCGCAGGTGGCGGAATGGAATGAAGCGATGGGCGAGGCCTAAATCGACTCGGACATATGCTACGAGCCTATTTCTGCTTGCCGAGGGGGCAAGATAGAGGTAGTGCATATCGGTCGGCCAAACCAATCCCTTTGTGACTTGCAAGGGGTTGGTTGCAAAGCAGTGTTGCTAACGGTTATGACTTATCACTGTGATGAAAAGCGCCGGATCTAGGCGGTAGAGGTTTAGCTAGAAGTTAATGGGGGAGAGCTGGGTGAGCGATGAATTTCTTTTTTCAGATTTAAAAGTCCTAGACATGGGTAGCTGGATAGCAGGGCCGGTAGCGTCGACTATTTTATCTGACTATGGCGCTCAAGTTATAAAAATAGAAGCTCCAGAAATAGGCGATGGTTATCGGGCTTTTGCGAGTATGGCTTCGACCCCTACTCATGCAGAAAATTACACCTGGGAAATGGATAATCGCAACAAGCGATCTATTACACTCAACCTTAAGTCTGATGAAGGCCGAGCAATTTTGCTCAAGTTGGTTGAAGAGTGCGATGTGTATATCACCAACCTGCCGCATCCAATGCGCCGCGCATGGCAGTTGAGTTATGCAGACCTAGCGCCCCTCAACCCGAAAATGATTTATGCATCACTAACGGCCTACGGCGAGTTAGGGCCAGAACGAGACCGTGAAGGGTTTGATTTGGTTGCTTATTGGTCTCGCTCAGGCTTGATGGATTTGGTTCGCTCTCCTGGCGCACCGCCAGCACCGGCATTGCCGGGCATGGGCGATCATCCAACTTCGGTCAGCTTATATGCATCTATTCTTACTGCGTTGTTTAGACGTCAACAAACCGGCGAGGGTAGTCATGTTCATACTTCTCTACTAGCCAATGGAATCTGGTCAGCCTCGTGCATTGCCCAAGGCACCTTCGCTGCGGCTGATTTTGCAGACTACTACGCGAGTCAACCAAGGCTCTTTGCGCGAAGAATGTACGAGGCCGCCGACGGGCGTTGGATGCAGTTCAGTATGGTTCGAACAGATGAAGAAGTGGACCTAATGTTTGCAGCTATGGAACGCCCTGATTTATTGCTGGATGAGCGCTTTGCCACATCTGATGCCCGCCTAGAATATGGCGATCAACTGGCGCTGGAGCTAGTCGATATTATTAAATCAAAACCTTCTGCCCAGTGGATGGAAGAGTTTCACGCCATTGGTGTTCCTTCTGCATTGGTAGGTCAAGTAGAAGATCTACCCAATGACCCGCAAGTGATTGCCAACAATATGGCCTTTGCGCCACCTACAGGCATAGATATGCCTCTGGTGATTAAGCACCCCCTTAACATTGACGGCCTGAAGACTAAAGCTATGGTCAAAGCACCTGAAATGGGCGAACACACTACCGAAGTTTTGGCCGAAATGGGCTACTCGACAGAAGAAATAGCGGCGTTTCGCGAGCAGAGTATCGTTTAATCTTTATTAAGCGTTGCGGCTTGTTGCGATATATCTGCCAGCAGTTAAAGAGTTTATGTGTGAGCCGGCACATCTCTTAGTCTAGTTTGTGGTTAAATCGTAAAAATAGAAACGTAACCTTAGGTCATTGATGCAATCCCAAATTCCTGCGCTTCGAGACTTGGTCTTGATTGGCGGTGGCCATAGCCATGTTCAAGTACTGAAAAAATTCGCGATGAATCCTGTTGCAGGGGTACGCATCACACTCGTGTCTGAGAGTGGGCTATCACCATATTCAGGTATGTTACCGGGCTATATTTCCGGCGCGTATAGCGAAAAAGATATCAACATTGCATTGGGGCCCTTGTGCGTTTTGGCCAACGCCCGTCTTATTTGTGCCAAGGTTGTAGGCATCGATCCACTTGGCAATACAATCAGCTTTGCTGACAGGCCGAGCTTGCGATTTGATATTTTGTCGGTGAATTGCGGTGCCGAGCAAACACCAATCACGGGTAGTGGAATTCGTGTTAAACCGTTAAACAAATTCATACCCGAATGGTCAGAAGTTAAAAAAGCCTATTCTGATGCTACCTCAGCTCACAGCATAGCTGTAATTGGCGCCGGCGCTGGTGGCGCCGAACTAGCGTTAGCCTTTAGAGCAAGCCTATCTGTTCAAACACTAATTTATCTGGTGGGGCCACGCCTTCTGCCGGGTCATGGTGGCGCGGCTGTCAGGCAGCTAAAAGCTGTATTTGCAGAGAAGAAAATCCACTACGTTGAAGATCACGTGGCTTCAGAAGAACCTAACCCCGCATTAAAAGGCGTTGACTTAAAACTACGGGCAGGTGCGCAATCAATTTATGCAGATCAAGTGTTTTGGGTTACTGACGTGCGTGCGCCACAATGGTTAAAGACAGCTAGTATTGATCAAGACGAGCGGGGGTTTCTACGTGTAGATGACAGACTTCGCAGCGTATCTCACCCACATATTTTCGCGGCTGGAGATGTAGCCCACTTGGTTGACCAAGAACGCCCTAAGGCGGGAGTCTATGCTGTTCGCGCAGGCCCAGTTTTAGCAGATAACTTAGCCTTAGCCGTTCAAGGTTTAGGCTTAGAGGGGGCGCGAAGTCGATTCCGCCCTCAACGCTACCATCTGAATTTAATCGGTTGTGGTGATGGTACCGCCATTGCCTCCTGGGGGCCTTTAGCAACTCGCGGAAGAATTTGGTGGCGACTCAAGCGGCGGATTGATGAGCAGTTCATGAGCCGCTTTAGTGATCTCCCGGTTATGCAGCCACCAGCACACGTGCTGCCTAGTGCATTAGCACAGGACTTACCTGACGACTTAATGCGTTGTGGTGGCTGTGGTGCCAAACTTGCCGCAGACCCATTGCGCCGCGTACTAGCGCGCTTGCCAGCACAAGTGTCAGTGAATTTAAAGTTGGGTATTGGCGATGATGCCGCTGAAGTCGTTAACACCGGAGCAACTACCTTAGCTACCGTAGATGGATTTCGTAGTATGGTCAGCGACCCCTACCTCTTTGGTCGCATCGCTGCCCATCATAGTCTCAACGATATTTTTGCTATGGCGGCTAAGCCCTCCGCGGCCCTTGCTTTCGTCACTGTGCCGTTAATGGCCGAGGCTATGATGGAGGATGAACTGTTTCAGCTTATGAGTGGCTTAGTAGATGTACTCAACGCGCATGATGTTGTGCTGGCTGGTGGTCACTCAGCTGAAGGTGCCGAATTGAATTTGGGACTCACTGTACTTGGGGCTAGCAGTGGCAAGGTCAGCACCAAGTCAGCTGCGCAAATTGGCCACGGGGTCATTCTAACAAAGCCATTGGGCACTGGTGTGGTGTTAGCCGGTGATATGCGAGGGCAGGTAGACAGCAAGCTTTCCAGTGCATGTCTGGCGTCGATGGATCAAAGCAACTGGCCCAGTATAGAAGTGTTGGTCGCGCACAAAGTAGGGGCGCTGACCGATGTCACAGGGTTTGGTCTCGCGGGCCATTTAGGAGAAATTTTGCGCGGTGCTGGTTGTGGCGTGAAATTGCGTTTGGCTAATGTACCCATGTTACCCGGCGCAGAGGACTTAGTGCGGCAAGGTATTGCTAGCTCTTTGCAAAATGCTAATGCGCTGGTTTTGCAGGACTATACCTTGGTTGGTATTGATGCGACTCATCCAGGCCTGCAGCTGCTTGTAGACCCACAAACTTCCGGTGGTATGCTGGCTACGCTGCCTCAAGAGCAAATCGCGAGCTGCCTAGAACAACTCAACATACTTGGTTATCAAGCTGTACAAATAGGAGAGATTTGCGCGCCCTCGGTCATGGAAATCCACTAAATTGGTAGGTTAGAAATAGGCGGCTATTGCTGGTCTAAACCTATCCATATCGACTAAAAAAGAATCGTGACCTTGAATTGAATCTAAGGGAGTGAAGATGACTTCGTCTATGTGTTTTGCAATCTCATCGGCCAGCTCTTGCTGCTGAGCCATAGGGAACAACATGTCTGTGCGAACGCCAATGACCAGCGCAGATTCAAGACCCAGGTTTGTAAAGCAATTAGCTAAGCTGCCGCCGTGATCGGCGGCATCGAACAAATCCATGGCTCGAGAAAGATACAGATAGCAATTAGCATCAAAGGAACCAATAAACTTGTTAGCATGAGTCTCTAAATAGGATTCCACCTCGAAATCAATACCAAATGGGCTGTCCTCGTCAGTAAAGCCAAGAGCACGTTCGCGTCCAAACCTTTCGCTCCATTCCTCAGCGGAACGATAACTAATCATGCCGAGTTTTCGCGCCAGTCGCATACCAGTCACTGGACCGTGGTCGACTAACGCGTACTGACCGTTTTCCCAAAGTGGGTCTTTACGAATCATCTCTCGTTGTAAAGAGCGCAAGGCAATTGAGTAAGGCAAACTTCTGGCAGCAGAAGAAATAGAGACGAGACGGCGTACCTTATCTGGGTGGTTGAGTGCAAAAGCCAGTGCGGTCATACCGCCCATAGATGCGCCCACAACTGTGTGCAATTTGGGCACATTGAAATGCTCAAGAACTGTAACGGCGGTATCAGCAATATCTTCTACTGTGAGTACAGGGAAATTGAGCCGGTAATGTGAGCCATTTTCGGGATCAATGCTCGCAGGGCCTGTGGAGCCAAAGCAACTCCCCAGAGAGTTGATGCAAATGACGAAATATCTATTTGTATCTAGCGGCTTGTTTGGACCAATCATGTCTTCCCACCAGCCTGCAGATGGGTCTAGGCTAGAAGAAGCTGCATGAGCGGAAGGCGACAATCCAGTAAACAGAAGCACGCCATTGCTGCGGTCGTCGTTTAGGTTGCCCCAGGTCTCAAATGCAAAAGTAGGGGTTGCCAGTACGCCCCGTTTCATCTGGAATTGACCGTCAAATACTATTCTTTGAAGTGCCTTCACTTATCCCCCTATATACAATGCGTACAATAAGAGATTGAGGCCTTAGTCGCTACCCAAAGCAACTCTCACTTGCAGCTACACATTTTTTTATTGTGGAGTGGAGTCATCGACAGAGAACGTTTGCGCGACTTGTTCGGCATTCATTAATACATCGTCTATCAGGGCTAAGGCCACTTCGTCGAAGGGTATGCCTAAAAATGCTGTAGTGGATAGTTCAATGAACAACTCTAATAATTGCTCTTCTCCTTCCACAGCTTCTAGGTCAATAAAGATTTTGGTAAAAAAAGCTGTGGCAGCTATCTGCCCAGTTTCGTTTAGGTGAAGGAGTAATTCTTCTAAGCGAGGTTTAAGGTCGCTCTTTACGGATTCGATTGCATTCATCTGGCGACAATGCGCTGTTATCTGTGAATGAATCGTGAATATGGGTTGTGAAAAGTCTCACCAAAGTAACTGTTTTTGCGTCGAGCTAAGACGTAGGATGCGCCTTGAAGCTTGAAAAGTGCCAATCGATAAGAGTGCTGTTATGAAATCCATTTTATCTTTGCTTAATCCAGTTGTAGTCCTGCTTGCGAATAGTCCTCTGCATTTTTTGTTCAGTCACAGTATTGTAGTACTCAACGTGCGCGGCGCTCGCTCAGGCAAAATGTATGTGATTCCGGTGAGCTATTTAAAAACTAAAAGCGGCATCATTTGTATGACAGAGCGCGCGGGTTTATGGTGGAAAAACCTAGCTCACGAGCAACAGCTGGATATCCAGCTAGCAGGTAAGAGAGTGTCGGCCAGTGTGAATGTTGAAAAGGAAGATGTCGGCATAATTGCAACCGCTCTAGAAAAGTTCTGCCGCAACAGCAGGGCCAGCGCCTATTTTGCCCATGTAGCATTAGTTGACGGTCAGCCAAAAACCCAAGATATAGATGCCGCCGCGCCAAAACACGTTTTAATTGAACTGACCTTTTAGCCAGCCAGTAGGTATTTGAGCAAAGCTGACAGGCGGGTTACCCACTCATGGTGATTTCGCAAGTCTTCAACTCTGAAAACTCATCACTCCAATCCAAGCGTTCCACATATTGGTGTCGTGTATAACCCTCGAAGTGCTCCAGCATATACTCTTTTACTGCCTGCTCGAAGAGGTGCAGACCATCGCGTACCGTAGGCGCAGTAATTCTTACCTCAATATCAAAAGGCTCTATTGGAAATTCATCCCTATCGTAACCCCAAATATCTTTCATCTTATACGCGATAGGATCCACGGGCTTTAGATCCAGAGTCGCTGCGTCGACCTGTCCACCCTCGCTTGGTTCCCATATCCAATTCTCGTGCTGCATCTATCCGTACTCCTTGAATCCATTACTTTGTTGTAAATGGTGTTAGGGAAAAATTTATTGGCTCAGGTCGATACCGTACCGCATAACATCGCCAAAATCTCTACATAACGTTCTTGAACTTCAAAAAATGCCAATTTTTCTCATAATGGCAAAACAATGTCTAATACTAATGTAGACAAAAAGTATCCGAAAATTTGAATGATGGATAGGATTGGTCCGTGGGTTCGAACCCTAGGAAGTCTATTTCTTGCTCCGAAGATGCTCAAAGGCATTTGCTAGGATGGGAGTAAGGCTATTGATGAGTGAGAAAACGGCGTTTTCATGATGCAAACAACCGAATTAGATAAACAGAGCATTGCGGTTCCAACCCGTGCGCAGGGGCTTAAAAGGCTAGCAGAGTTCCTACCTCGTGCTGGTAAAGACTATCAGGCGACGCGCAATCTTGATTTGGGCCTGGGCCGACATAGTAACGTTTCAAACCTTTCCCCTTATATCCGCCACAGGCTTATCACCGAAGAAGAGCTACTAGCCAGTGTTTTGAACGAGCACACCGAAAAAACAGCGTTCAAATTTGTGCAAGAAGTATTCTGGCGTAGTTACTGGAAGGGATCGCTTGAACATAAGGGAATGCTTTGGTCTGAATACCAGCACAAGCTGCCGTGGGTATTGGAGACGCTCAATAAAGATCATTCGCATAGAAGAACTTACGACAAAGCAACTACGGGTGAAACAGATATTCTGCCTTTTAATGAGTGGGTGGTAGAACTCAAAACCACTGGCTACCTGCACAACCATGCTCGCATGTGGTTTGCGAGCGTTTGGATTTTTACCTTTAAGCTGCCCTGGGAGTTAGGTGCAGACTTTTTCCTCAGGCACCTCCTTGACGGCGACCCAGCCTCTAATACGCTTGCTTGGCGATGGGTGGCTGGATTGCACACCAAAGACAAAACCTACTTGGCTACTGCAACAAATATCCGTAATTGCTCCGGAGCCAGGTATACGGATTCTTGTGATTTCTCTCTAGGTTTGAAACGCCTTGCGTCTTGCGCAAAACCTCAACAAGAAAACTTATCACCTAGCGCATTGCAAAATACACCAATAGAGTGGCCCAAACCCATGAGTTGTCTTACATCGGAAGGAGAGAATACTGTGCTGCTCTTAACTGAGGAAGATCTGCATACCCAGTTACCTACACCAGTATCCGCGGTTGCAGCTTTGACTCCAACACCGCGAAGCCCAATCGAGCGGACCAGTGACGGGGTCACAAATTTTACCCAAGGTGCGATAGAAGATGCACTACAGCAACTAGGCGCGGAAACAATTATCGACGTAGCACCGCAGGCTATGGGGGAAGATGAGATCGTTACTTGGGCTGTTGAGCGTAAAGTTCAACAGATACTCCACGCCTATGTGCCCTCTGGCCCCACACAGCTGCGCCTGCAAAGCTTAGCCCCGAAGCTGGCAGCTAAAGGCATCAAACTCACTGCTTTTATGCGTGACTATGACCGGCTTATTTGGCCCCACGCCAACAAGGGTTTCTTCCAATTGGGCAAGCAAATTCCAAACTTTTTGGCGGTTATGGAGTTGGGGCATAAGCAAGGCGCAGAGAGATCTTTGATTGGCCTTTAAAGTGCAGGATTGAGGCAAATTTAGCCGTGGGCATTAGGTTAATTTTACAGTAGGTTAAGACCTTTGTTAGCTGGAGACTGAATCAATGAGCCTGTCTGTCAATCGTCGTCGTGTCATTAAGGGTATGGGTGCAAGTTTAGGCGTCTTGGCGCTAAGGGGCTTCGAGGTTCATGCACAAGATTTAGTTCATTTTACGCATGGCGTTGCTAGCGGGGACCCTTTGTCCGATAGAGTGATTTTATGGACTAGGGCGCTTCCTGGATCAGGATCGCACAGCACTGTAATAGCACGGTGGCAGGTGGCAGCCGATCCATCCTTCGACAACATTATCAGCTCCGGCACAGCAACTACGTCATCTAACACAGACTATACCTGCAAAGTTGACGCAACAGGTTTGCCTGCAAATGGTAGTTTCTTCTACCGGTTTATTGTCGATGGTAAAAGTAGTCCCATCGGGCAAACTAAAACGCTGCCAACGGGTATGGTCGAGCAATACAAAATAGGTGTTGCCTCTTGTTCCAATTACCCCCAAGGCTATTTCAACGCCTATAAACATATGGCCGAAAGCGATCTGGATTTAGTACTCCATCTGGGGGATTACATCTACGAATACGCACAGGGCAGGTATGCAAATAAGGTTGCGCTTGAACAGCTGGGGAGAAATGTAGAACCCACTACAGAAATACTCAGCCTTGAAGACTATCGTATGCGCTACGGTCTATACCGGACAGATCCGGATCTAATGGCACTGCATCAACGTCATCCGTTTATCTGTGTCTGGGATGATCATGAACTGACTAACAATACTTGGAAAGAAGGTGCTGAAAATCATAATGAAGGCGAAGGTGACTTTCATCAGCGTATTCGTGCAGCAAGGCAGGCTTATCATGAGTGGTTGCCCATAAGAACTGGCGCTCAGGGTGATCAGGCGCCTATTTTTAGATCATTTCAAATTGGTTATCTTGCAGACCTGCACATGCTCGACACTCGGTTGCACGGGCGCGATCGCGGCTTGGAGTATGGCAAAGATTTATCCTATCAATCTTTAATGTTTAGTAATCAAGAGGAAGGCGCAGCAAAAATAATCGCCGATGACCAAGGGAAACTATCTGAAGCGGCGAGAGGCCAGCGCGTATTAGTGCCATTTGACATGACTGGTGATGAGCCGGTCGCTATCACCGACTACACGACAATAGCTGGGTTAACAGAGCAAACTCTACCTGATGGGTGGTCCTACTTGCCTGATGCTAGTCGGTTTAGAAAAGAAAAATTGGACAATCCACAACGGACCATTTTAGGTTTTGATCAAGAGGAGTGGCTAGCCAAATCGCTTAAGTCTGGGCAAGCGAGAGGCTCAAAGTGGCAGATTATTGGTCAACAGGTGCTTATGGGGCGAACCGGCATACCAAAGCTGACTTTAGATTTGCAAGGAAAACCAAAGGACTACGTGGCATTTGTGCGCCGGTTACAAAGTTTAGAGACATTTGGGCTACCCTTTAATTTAGATGCTTGGGACGGCTATCCCGCCAGCCGACAGCGCGTTTACGAACAACTGTTAGAGCTGGCCAGTAACCCCATTGTGTTAGCGGGAGATACTCACAACGCATGGGCATTTAACCTAAGTGACGACAATGGTCGAGCGGTAGGAGTAGAAATTGGTACTCCAGGAATTTCTAGCCCAGGCTTAGAGTCCAATGCTGCAACTACTCCCGAAAAACTAGCCCGCGCATTGAAGCAAGCGAGCTCAGAATTGGTTGATGTAGATACATCCCATAGAGGCTGGGCTGAATTGGTACTAACTCCTACACGTATGACAAATCAGTGGCATTTCGTTGATACTATTATGCAACGCGACTTCAACGTGGCGAGTTCGTCAGTTCATGTCTGCGAGTTGGGGCAAAAGAAATTCCTCGACACTTAACCCATACAACCTATGGCAAAGGCGAGCAAAAGTATTATACAAATTTCGCCCAAGTATCTAGCGGGGCTCTGTCGGCTACTAAGCTGTTTACCGCCGCTTCTGGGTCTTTGTGACCTATAGCCATGCCGCAAAAAAGCATAAGGTCGTCTTCTGCTCCTACAAATTGTGCAACTGCCTGAGATCTATTTGCCCAGGCCTCTTGGGCGCAGGTATCTAACCCAGCCTCTTGAGCCAGCAACATAAATGTTTGTAAAAACATTCCTAAGTCAGACCATTGAGGAGGTCCCATCTTTTTATCAATAAAACAAAAGAACGCAGCAGGGGCATCAAAGAATCTAAAATTTCTGGCTAGGTGCGCAAAACGACTGGCTTTATCCTCACGAGGGATATTCAGTAGTTTGTACATGTCTTCACCCACTTTAAATCTTGAATCTCGGTAGGGTGAGGGCAGTTCTTTAGGATAAATCTCGTAAGCGGGAGTTTCTCTAGGGTTGGTCTGAGCTAAAAAGTCATGGAACTTTGGCATAGTTGGGCCATTCACCACAAACACTCGCCATGGCTGCACGTTCCCACCCGAGGGCGAGCGTGCCGCTTTTTCTAGTAGTTGTGCTATCTGTTCGTCAGGCACTGGCGTTGATAAAAAAGAGCGAATAGATTTTCGCGCGTTCACGGCTTCGCTTACTTGCATAAGATATCCTGAATTCTACTGTGCCCATTATTGTGCAAAAAATGACAATTGTTAGGCAAAAACTCAATTAAGAGAGAAGGGCACATTCGCGAACTAGCGGCTATGACCTTCTCGGTCAGCCCGTACATTAGGCCAAGTACGAACGTTGCGTGGGCTGATTAGCGGCTCACAATGTGCGACGGCTCAATTAAAAACGCTGTTAAAAGCATCTTCATTGAAACCCACTAGCAGCGTTTTACCTACAACTGAGGTCGGTGCACGCAGGTTGCCTGTGCTACCTAACATGGCGTCGATGGCTTCATCTTTGGCCGTTTTGCCGCCTTTGAACTCAACTACTTTCTTACCCTTCGCCACAATCATTTTGCTCGCCTTAGCCAGCAATGCCTGGGCATCTTCTCGCTGTAATTTACGGCTTGCAGGAACAGTGGTCTCTATCGATACTTTACTTGCTTCCAAAAACTTGGATGCTCGGGTACAGCTGGTTCAGCCCCCGCGAAAATAATACCAATCTACTTTTTTTGACATTTGCTTATCCTGTGATGTGAAGTAGCCATAATACGAGGAGGACGGCGGTAATGACAACGCTTGCGATAGATTTTGATGTGGAGTCTTTAGCCGAAACCCAATTTAGTTTTGCTGATGGCGTGGCGACTTTGACACTGCATAAACCGGAACTGCGGAATGCAATTTCAACCATTATGCTTGCTGAGCTCATTTTTTTGATCCAATGGTGCGAGCGCAGCGAAGACGTGCGCGTAGTCTTGCTAAACGGCTCTGGCCAAGGGTTTTGCCCGGGAGATAACTTGCGCGGCATGGGGCCACTACCCGAGGACTTTCAGTTTTTACCCGAAGGACCTGTGACTCACGCGGCCATTCAGCAATGTTTACGTACAAGTGCTAAACCCACTATTGCGGCAATTCATGGCTTTGCCTTAGGCGTTGGTTTGGATTTAGCTATGGCATGCGATTTTCGGGTTGTAACGGAGAGCGTGCGCCTTCAAGACCAACGTGTAATTGATCGTGGTATGCACGCCGTTACTGGCTGTGCTTGGTTGCAAACTCGGGCTATAGGATCGGCACGAGCATTAGAGTTTCTTATTTTGGGCGAAGCCATTGACGGCTCTACGGCGAAAGCTTGGGGTATGGTGACTAAGGTAGAGGGCGAAGTCGGGTTTATGCCAGCTGTTAATGCGTTAACCCAGCGCCTAGCGAAAGCACCAACCAAAGCTATAGGGTTAATGAAACGACAGATATATACCGGCGAAACAATGAGTCATGCAGCCTTTATGGAGTTTGCTGCGCCGTTAATCACCTCTGTTGACATTCAAGACCGCAAAGAAGGCATTCAAGCATTTCTGGACAAGCGTCCCGCAAACTTCACCGGAACTTAAAAAGCCAACCTACGCGCGAACATATCACTTCGCTTATTCTTAGCTACTGGGTACTCTTACTACTGATTTACAAATGTAGGAGAGGAGTATGGCACCCATACCAAAGGGCAGTACCGTAGCGGTAACTGGTGGCGCAGGATTTATTGGGGGCTGGGTTGTCAAATTACTCCTCGATAAGGGCTACCGTGTACGTGCTTGTGTTCGCGATATTAACGATGCAGCAAAAACGAGCTTTCTACGCGACATGCCTGGATATGCCTCCGGAAGACTGAAATTATATTCCGCGGATCTAGACAAGGCCGGCTGTTTCGACGAAGCCTTTGCAGGGTGTCAGGGGGTTTGCCACGTTTCACATGTTAGCGACTATGACGACCAAGATTATGTTCGCGGTGTGTGCAAACACGTTATAGATAGCATCAATAAATCGGGCACAGTAAACCGTGTCATCGTTACCTCGAGTATTGCAGCCATTATCTCTGAAGCAGACCTAAACGAGTTGCAACGCCGACCCGTATTTTACGAAGACCGTTATCCAGATGAAGAAAACCCCAAAAGAACTACGGCCAAGGGACAGGGTTACTCCATGGGCAAAGTTGAATTGGAACGCATGTTTACCGATGCCGCTGAAGCCAGCGGCGAATGGGACTGTATACGGGTATGCCCTGCAGATAATGTTGGGCCTATTTTAGCAGCCCACCAAAAAGATAAAGGCCCATGGCAGAACAATATTGAAATGATGTTGAAAGGTAAGTACTACCAAAATGGCGCCTATCGACCATGGATGACAGTAGACGTACGCGACGACGCTGAGTGTCACATTCGTTTACTAGAAAACGTCGATGTTAAAAACGGCGATCGCTATATTGCATGGTCAACTGACACCATTAACGTCGAAGACGTCTGTGCCTCTATTAACCGTCTACTCCCTGAATTAGGTCACGATACACCAGGGGTTACAGACCCTTTTCCAGAGCACATTCAGGCCCGAGAAGAAAAGATGCGCGGGATTTGGGCGGGCTGTGAATTGCGCAACGATCGGATCAAGTCGGTTATTGATATTGAGTTTAGACCATTAGATACCTCCATTAGAGATTGCGTAGAGTCGCTATTGTCCGTTGCCGGTGTACAACCTCAGCTAAAAGACGGCTATAGCATGCCTGCCGACCTAACCAAGGAAGGCTAGTTGATTCAAAAAGGATAAGTAAATGAAGTTAGAGGACAGTTGGGCGAAAGCCCGTGAAGCTTGGGATTTTCGTGGTCAAGTACGACCAGATTTTGCGCTGGAACCCAAAGTCGGCGAAGAATCGGTATGGGACTATCCTCGCCCGCCAGTCATTGTTGATGACAGTAGGACCATAGAAGTACGAAGCCGCAGCGGTATGCTACTTCTGCAAACTAATAGTGCGCGGCGGGTGTTGGAAACGGCCAGTCCGCCAACCTTTTACTTGCCAGCAAATGATCTCTGTGTCGATTTAGCGTCCGCACCTGGCAGTTCTTTTTGTGAGTGGAAGGGTGCTGCGGAGTATTTTCAGTTTGAGGGTGAGGTGATTGCCTGGCGCTATCCATCGCCATTTGAAACCTTCACTAGCGTTGCAGGTTGGATTTGTTTCTATCCAGCGTTGACTCAGTGTAGTGTCGATGGTGAAGTCGTTCGTGCTCAAGCTGGAGGTTTTTATGGTGGTTGGGTTACGGATGAGATTATCGGGCCTTATAAGGGCGAGCCTGGTACAAGTGGGTGGTAAAAATTTGCCGGAGTAAGCGGTGAAAAAGTGCCGCGCAAATGCTTGGAGGGAGGTCATTGCCCTTAGTTCGGTGTACAGGAGGCAATAAACAGCCGTTTGCCCTCGAAATGATTTTATAAATCCTTGAAATTTGTCAACTTTCGGCTAACAATTGCCGCTCAAGCAATGCACGGACAAAGCACATGCCAGAAGGTGTAGGTTACAGTTCTAACAGCGTACAAACGCGAGCAACACCCGCTGCAAAAGTGGAAGCTAGGGCGCCAGTTGATGCGCCAAAGGATGTGCAAACCCGCGGTGATGCCTTTAAAGATAAGGTTGAAATCGAATTAAGTGCACGCCAGCAACAAACTCCTGTAAATACGGGGCGAAGTACTTACGAACAAATTGGCCAATCCCGGATCAAAGTTGAAGCCCGTGCGGCCGAGCAAAAAGCCGTAGAGCAGTTACAGCAGCGGCAAACGTTGTCTACTCAGCGCGATGATCAGGTCACTAGAGCTAGCGTTGAAGCCAACGCAGATCGCCGTGAAGATAGAGCACAGCGCCAACAGACACCTAATGATCGCAGCACCAACGATGCGTTGGCGGTTCGGGTTCAGCAGCAATCCTTCACCTCAGCAGAAAAATCCAGCTATTAGGTTTTTGGCAATAGCTGGCGATCTATGCAGCTTCGATCGCAGCTCGCCGATAGACAGTCGTATTAACACCGGGCGCGCTTAGCTTCAGCTTAGATTTGAATCTTAGATATCCTGTAGTTACGTGCGTTAGCAGCTGGGCTTAATTACTCACCTTAGTCTTATCCTCATCCGTCATGTTACGAACATCCTTAACAAGTAAAACTAACGTAGTGGGGATTACCACAAGAATAATGGTGGCGGTTAGGGTGAATTGGTGGCCGAATGATTCGTACATTAAACCTGCGGCAACCAAGCCAAGTGGCGCTAGTGCAATTGAACCAATGTGGTCGTAGGCGCTGACCCTAGACATCATTGCCGGAGCAACTTTTAACTGCAGCATCGTGTACCATAAAACTGAAAATATTTGATCGCAAAAGCCAACAATAAATGCCGCGCTAACAATTATTGCAAGCGGTGCATTTAGCAGCATGGCAAGTGTAACCAAGGGGAAAAAGAAAACCATGGATACGGCCAAACGCATGGGGTGACGCGGAGAAATCTTGATAGCAAAGAGCCCACCCGCCAGAGTACCAATGCCAAAACTAGAAACAATAAAGCCCCAGTCGGTTGGGCCGTCCATAAAATCTCTGGTGAATGCGGGACCAATCAAACCAAAAAACGCCTCAAGCGCGGCAACAACTAATGAAAACTGCAAAACCATTGCCCAAAGCCACGTGTGTGAGCTGAATTCTCTCCAGCCCAGCTTTAAATCCTCAAGTATTGATTCGCTTTTCTCTTTCAACTGGGCGCTAGGATTAAGACTTAAGATCAGTGCCGCCGAAATAGCAAATGAGATGCCATCAATCAGCAGGGTGAATCCCGGGCCTACCCACGCGACCAACAAACCACCTAAAGCCGCTCCGATAGCTATTGCACCGTGACGTGCAGTACCAAGGATGGCATTAGCGGTTTTTAGGTCTTCGCGATCTACCAATTGAATGATTAAACCGGTGGCAGCAGGCGCATTAAAGGCAATGGCAACGCCATTGATTAACATAAAAAATGTCAGCCAAGCTATGGTTGCTAAACCTGAAAGAAAGAGGAATGCCATAGAAATTTGCGCAAACATGGCTAATAGCTCAGCAAAGAAAATAACCTTTTGCCGTGAAGTTCTGTCCGCTACAGCGCCGCCTATAAGCAAGACAACAATTCCAGCAACGGTGGGTGCTGCAATAACAAAAGCAGCATCGGCAGTGGAACCGGTCAAATCCAACACACCAAACGCCATGGCGATTGGCGCCATGGCTGTACCCATATAAGTAATTAGATATGACGCAAACATGCGACTTACATTGGGTGTTTTAAACAGCCGTAATGCATGGCTGAAATCATTCTGCGGCAAAATTCTAGCCCCTAAATATTTATGAGTCTCAAGTTACTGCGGGCAACTGTATAAGATAGCTTTGCCAGAGATAATCTGGCTCAATCTATACCTAGTAAGCGCGGGGCGTAATCTACACCCTATAACCTAGAATGAAAGTGCCGTTTGTAAGCAAATGAAGTCATTTGGTCCGGAGCCGCTGAAATTGGGCAACTGCATTTTTCAAACTGGATAAACTTTGGTTTGCAGCGATTCAATTTCATTCATCATTAGGGGTTAAAATGACTTTACTGGAGCAATGCAATGAGTAGTTACGAATTTGTGACGCTAGATGTTTTTACCCAAGAACGTTTTGGCGGCAACCCTCTGGCAGTATTTCCAAATGCTCGGGGCTTAACCGATGTACAAATGCAAAATATTGCTCGCGAAATGAATTACTCGGAAAGCACTTTTGTACTGCCACCGAGAGACCCCAGAAATGCTGCTGAAGTAAGGATTTTTACCCCACAAAGCGAGTTGCCATTTGCAGGCCACCCGAATGTGGGTACCGCTTGGGTATTAGCCCAAAAACCGGCCTGGATTCCGGGTATGGCATCTGGTGAGAAGATGGTTTTTGAGGAGAGGGCCGGTTTAGTTGAGACTTACGCAACTTGGCTGCCGAGTGGTGAGCTGTCTAGTTGCTCTATCTTTGCGCCGCAAAAATTTCATTCAATGCACAGCATACCGAAGGCCGCAGCGGCAGCTTGTGTCAGCCTGCCAGAGGAAAAACTTACAGATGATGCGTTAGTTGCAAGTGCAGGAGTGCCTTTTGCATTAGCGCCTGTGCGTAATTTAGAGGCCGTCAAAATGGCCAAACCTGATATTGCTGCATTCGAATATTGCTCAGCCAATTATGGCTACCCTGAAGAACCCCTAGGTATGATGATTTACTACAAATCAGATTCGGGCATCCTGCATGCTCGGATGTTTGGGCCGCTTGCAGGCATCTATGAAGATCCGGCAACCGGAGCGGCATCAGCGGCTTTGGCAGGGCTGTTAGCCAGCGCCGATTCCCGCCTAGACGCCAGCCTAAAATACGAGGTGTCACAAGGCGTCGAAATGGGCAGACCTAGTGAAATTTTTCTAGAAGTGCAAAAGGCAGCCGGAGTAGTAGAGTCGATATCCGTCGCAGGCAAATGTGTTCCCGTTATCGAAGGTACGCTGACAATATAGGTCGAAGATATCGGCGAAAGAGACTTACGCCAAAAGCAATTTCTTCTGATCTACACTGTGCATAATTTATAGCAGTGTTATTAATGTTTCTCTGGTAGCCGACGCTTCTTGAGGATTCAGGAAAAACTCTGAAGCGGCAAAATCGGTCACCCCAGCTTCGCGCATATTACTGATGCCCTCGGCAACTTGCTCTGCTGTACCAACAATGGCGACATCAGCAGGGCCGTCAACTCCTTCACGGTCAAGCATTGCTCTGTAAGAAGGTAGCTGTCCGTACATCTTCAGATTTTTCCCAATCACGCCGCGAACTACATCCGGTTGGTCCGTCACGCAGACTGGTAGCGTGGCAATAACTCTTGGCGCGGGCCGCCCGGCATCATCAGCGGCCTCACTGATTCTGGGCACAATATGGTCCTTTACTGTCTTCGGTCCCACCCAAGCAAGGTTGGTACCATCAGACAGCGCGCCAGCCACTTTCAGCGCTTGAGGCCCTAAGGCCGCCACGAGTACCGGTACATGTGTTTCTGGAGCGCGAAATACTTTGGCATCACAACTTATGGTTTCACCAGTGAATTTTACTGATCCCTCTCGGAGAAGCGGCATGAGAACACTCAAGTATTCGCGTAGGTGTCTGATCGGCTTTTCAAAGCCGATACCCAGTTGAGCCATCATCGTCTCGTGAGAAAGACCTATACCTAAGGTTAGCTGAGAACTCAGCATATTGGAGACTGTTAGGGCTTGGCCTGCGAGAATCATAGGGTGGCGCGGGTGAGTGGGGATAATTGCAGTACCAAGCTCCATGTTCTTAACCACCTGTCCAACGGCGCTTAGCACGGTCAACGCATCAAAACCGCCAGTTGGATGTTCGGCTAACCAGTAGCTAGCAAACCCATCTTTAGATGCTTGGGCAGCATGATCACATATCGCTGAAATGGATGCTTTTTGTACTAAGCCTGTACCGTTAATGGCCATTTTCATTCAATACTTCCTTCTGTCAGCAAACGATTTATCATCTAACCATAGCCTGTTTGCTACGTTTTCGTTAGTACTAGGCGTAGGGTAATGTATACGGGTATTCTCAAAACATATCGTTGTTCGCTGTTACGCTGATGGCATTTTTAATCACAGCATCTGCATCATTGATTTTGTAAAACCTCGATGTTTTACCAACAAGTAGTATTGGAGTAATCAGATGGAAATCGAGCCAGGCAGTGTAGAAACCTCAAGGCACAAAAGTGCCTACTTAGCCTGTGGCCCCCAAGACGGTCCGCGAATTTTCTTTGTGCACGGCTGGCCGGAGTTATCTCTAAGTTGGCGGCATCAACTATTGGCTCTGGGCAATCTTGGTTTTAGGGCAATTGCACCGGACATGCGCGGCTATGGACAATCTTCCAATTATACCAAGCACGAAGACTATGCGATTAGCGAGGCTGTGCAAGACATGGTGGAGCTACACAACGCGTTGGGTCAGGGGCCCGCAGTTTGGGTCGGTCACGACTGGGGCGCCCCAGTTGTTTGGAGTGTGGCTCTACATCACCCAGAAATAGTTCACGCCCTAGCTAACCTTTGCGTACCCTTGGGTCTTGAGGCAGGACTAGACCCTTTGATTGAACATGTGGACAGAGATATATACCCAGCTGATTCCTTTCCTATGGGCCAGTGGGAGTATCAGCTTTTTTACGCTGAAAACTTCTCCGCAGCACAAGCCGAGATGGAAGTAGACCCACTGAAAACCGTAAAGCTACTGTTTAGAAAGGGCGATCCATTGGGCGCTGGTCAACCTTCAGCCACGGCGTTCACTCGGATCAATGGCGGTTGGTTTGGTACTGACGGTATACCTGACATGGATATTGACCTCGATGTAATTCGCCCAGATGAGGCAGAGGTGTTTGCTGAAGCACTGGGCAGAAATAGTTTTTTCGGCCCTAGTTCATGGTATGTGAACCATGACAATAATGCCGCCTTTAGCGCGCTCGCAAAGTCTACGTCTATCACTAAACCAGTACTATTTTTTCATGGGGAATACGATTTCGTCTGCCAAACCGCCGTAGGCACGTTAGCTGAGCCAATGCGTCGACGCTGCGCAGACCTGACGGAAGTATTTGTGAAGTCGGGTCATTGGATGGCTCAAGAGTGTCCGCTAGAAGTTAGTGCGGGTTTGGTGCGGTGGTTAGCTAGTAAAGCTGGTTATTGGCCAGATATGGGTTAGCGGGTTACATCCACGCTCCTTGATGACAAGAGAAAATTATGACTACTAGTGCCAACACTGAATCCGGTAACCTGCCAAGGCCTGAATACCCAAGACCCATATTGCGGCGGGACCGCTGGCTCAACCTTAATGGGCAGTGGGACTTCGCCCAAGATCCAAAACGTGTGGGCAGCAATGCCGGATGGCAAAATAGGGTTGATTGGCCCGGGTCGATTATTGTGCCATTTGCCCCGGGTACCCAAGCCAGCTGTTGCTCTATTGATCCTGACGTGGAACACGTTTGGTATCACCGCACCTTTGATAATCCGAATTGGTATGACGAAGAGGTCCTACTCAATATCGGTGCATGTGACTACATAACCAACGTATACCTTAACGGGCATATGATCGGTAGTCACAGCGGTGGCTATAGCCCAATTAGAATCAACATTACTGCTGCGCTTGCCGATGGCGAAAATCATTTAGTAATTGCGGTTAAAGATTCAGGTTCTTGGCAACAACCACGAGGTAAACAAGCTGGAGATACACGCTGGCCAATTGACTACGACGCAGTAATTGGTATTTGGCAGACTGTATGGCTCGAACCCGTGAACAAAGTACATATTCAGAGTTTGAATTACGCCTTTGAAATGAGCTCTCGCAACCTTTCCCTAACCATTGATCTTAGTGAGTCGTTTGACGGCGAAGTCCGCATAGCGGTTACCAAAAATAAAGAGTCGACAACTCAGGCTTCTGCAAAAGATGTTGAATCGCTTGGTCGGAGCGTTAACACAGAAGAATACACAATCAGCCAGCTGTGCCAGCAACGCTCGGAAATAAAGGCTTCTATTCACATATCAACACCGCTTTTATGGTCTGCTGATTGTCCTGAGCTATATGACGTAACCGTCAGGTTGCTGACCGCAGAAGGCGAAAATATAGATATTGTCAGCAGCTATACGGGTTTGCGCGAAATGACCGTGGAAGATGGTAAATTGCAGATCAATGGCATGCCTGTTTATCTGCGCGGTGTACTTGACCAAGGCTATTTTCCGCAAGGTTGGTATACCCCGGTTGATGACGCGGCAATGCGTGAGGATATACAGCTAACAAAGAGTCTTGGCTTTAACTTGGTTAGAAAACATCAAAAGGCAGAAGATCCAAGGTATCTGTATTGGGCAGACAGATTGGGTTTAATGGTGTGGAGTGAAATGCCCTCTGGACGGATTTTTTCTAACTCACTGGTCGAGTCTCTTACGCGAGAATGGGCGGCACTGGTGCGCAGAGACCAAGCCCATCCATGCATAATTTGCTGGGTTCCCTTTAACGAGTCTTGGGGCGTTTGGCATCAAACTTCACGCCCACAACAGCGCGCCTTCGTAGACGGGATTTATCATTTAACAAAAACGTTAGATCAGACACGACCAGTAGTGGCTAACGATGGCTGGGAGTTTTCCTCAGGAGATTTGTGGACACTACATTTATACGATAGCGCTGGGGGTGATCTAAGTAGCCGGCTTAGCCAGTTACAAAGTGACCCGTACTCCAAAGTTTCTGATGCGCAAGATAGTAGAGTGGCTACATTACCTGACGCGGACCCTACAGGGCTTCCCATTCTACTTACGGAATGCGGTGGCGTTGGTTTCACCGCTCAGGTGCAACAAGAGGAGCATTTCGCTTACGGCACTTGGCCAGTTAACCAGGCGGAGTTGTTGGCGCGGGTGACTGATTTAGGCCAGGGCTTGTCTGATCTCAATGCGCTACAAGGATTTGTCTGGACACAGCTCACGGATGTCCAGCAGGAGATCAATGGTTTATTGTATTTCAACCGACAACCAAAATTACCGATTGATCAACTCAAACAGATATTCTCCTCGATCGGCGAGTCTGATTAGGCATTACCTAGTTTGAGGTTCAGCATAAATAACATCGCTTGCTTCTAACGCTGCTACTTCACTTTGCGTAAACCCTAGCTCTAAAAGTATTTCGCCATTGTTCTCGCCAAGGCTGGGTGTGTGTGTATGAATATTGCTCGGTGTGTTAGCAAACTGTGCCGGCGGTCTTGGAGAGCAAATTTTGCCCGCGCGCGGGTGATCGTAAGTCCAAAGAGCTTGCATTGCAGTCACTTGAGGATCACCAGGAATTTCGTGGCGCATATTGATTCGAGAATAGGGCACATCATTCTCTTCGAAGCGCTCGCACAATGTATCGGTAGTGAACTTAACGTACGCATTGTTCATTACCTCATTGATTAGTTCGCGGTTACGAGCACGGGACGCAAAATCTGCAAAACGAGGGTCGCCAATAAGTTCGTCCAGCTCAAGTGCTTTAAATGTGCCATCGATTTCTGCTTGCTGTACTGGCATAGCAGCAATCCAGCCATCTTTAGTTTTACGCATAAACATGCTGTGATCACCATCAGGTACAGTTTCAATACCTTCTTCAAGCAAGGTGTAATTCGGCATAGTATCTGGCCACAGAAAAAACAGGCTGGCATCTAACATGGAAAGTTCTACTCTCTGTCCGTGACCCGAACGTTCCGCTTGAAAGAGTGCGGCGACAATTGCCTCAGCGGCGGTCAAAGAGGTGATTTTGTCACAAACTAAATTGTTCACCATTGCAGGATCGCCTTTGGGCTGGAGCGTCGCAAAGCCGCTAATAGCCTGTATGACGGCATCATAAACTCTGCGCTTAGCATAAGGACCTGTAGCGCCCACGCCATTGATAGAGGCATAGACTAGCTTTGGTTGGGCTTGTTTAAACTCATCATAACCAAGGCCTAAGCGATCCATTACTCCGGGGCGAAAATTCTCCATAACCACGTCAGCGGTGGCTATAAGCTTACGTGCGATATCTAACCCCTCGGGGCTTTGCAGATCCAGACACAGAGAGCGTTTGTTACGATTCATAGTCGCGAAGGGGCCCGGCATGCCCTGACTCTGAGGAAGCCCGCTGCGCATAAGGTCACCCTTGGCCGACTCAACTTTGATTACTTGTGCACCTTGATCACCAAGGATAGAAGCCGCAATCGGACCAGAATATACAGCTGTAAAATCAATGACCCTTACACCTTGAAGTGGCCCAGTAGCCTCGCCGCCCAAATTAACCCGTTGCGTCATGCCTAATTCTCCCTGTGCAAGCAATGGTGTAACAAACCTTGAGCACCAAGCCTACAAAATTAGCGGAGAAAAAGTTAGATAAAAAACAAGCATTCGGAGGCTCGACAGGAAGGGTGCTATTGGAGCTGCTTCATATAAAACTGCACATGTTTGAGTACGTGCGAAGAGTCTCCCTATGAAGATACGGGCAAGGGGTAGAAGAAGGAGGTATCACAGCGAGCCAGAGGGCGGCTACTTATTCGCAAGCTGTTAGTCGCAAGCTGTTAGTCGCAAGCTATTAGGCGAAAAAAGATGCCAAAAGATATGCGACGAAAACGCCGAGAGCGAGAAAGCTCTTTAGGTCGAAATATGTCTTTAATACTGTCATACCCGGAAAGATATAGAACCGCGCTAAAAACCGGAAATACCTAAATGCCATATCTTTATAGCAAAAAGTTCAAAAACCTCCAGCGAGCTCTATCAACGAGCCTAATCGCTATACGTATAAGACCAGCAACAGGGCAATGGGGGCCACAATGACCCACAAACCAATCCCTAATACGACACTACGCATAGACATTTGACTTAGGGTTTGGCGATTGATTTCTAGGCCAATCATCGCCAAGGCAATGACTAGTAACACTTTGCTGGTCAAACCAATATAACCAACCAGAACGGGTTCCAACGGAATAAAGCGGCTGGCAACTGCCATACCGACAAATAGCAGGATAAAGGTTGGCACACGTATTTTCGCCTCATGACGGCGATAGATAAGACTTACCGCAAAAGCCAGCGGGATAAGCCACAGAGTACGCCCAAGTTTTACTGCAGCCGCTACCTGTGCAGCCTCATCACCATAGATAGCGGCGGTAGCCACTACTGAACTAGTGTCATGGATCGCTAAAGCCACCCATGCTCCAAAAACCTCCTGACTAAGACCTAGCTGGGTGCCTATATATGGAAAGGTCAAAAGGGCAATAACGTTGAGTAAAAACACCAGCGCTGTGGCGACAGCAAATTGCTGAGGTTTTGCATCTATCAGTGGGGCAAGTGTGGCAATCGCGGTGCCGCCGCAAATCGCCGTACCGCTTGCTATTAAAGTGGTTTCTTTACTATTTGACCGCAGGATTTTGCCAGCTAGCCAGCCCAAACCTAGCGTGCCGAATATAAATATGGCGACGATCAGGCCGTAGTCGGATGACATCTGCATGAGGCTGTCGATACCTAGGGAAAACCCCAGCAAAATAATTGCTGTTTGCAAACTAAGTTTGCCAATGGTGCCGCTGCTTTTAATTGGGTTGACGTTGAGGGTAAGGCGCAAAAATAGAGCGCCCAAAAGGGCATAGGCAGGGTTTTGGTAATAAATACCAAGACCAATAACTAAAAGCACGCCCAGCAGCGCGATAGCGGACCGTTGCGGTTGTTCTTGTACGTTATTTTGAGATGTTTCGTCAGAAGCCACTCTGAATATTCCCCTATCCCTTAAACCCCAATCCTATAGCAATTCATAAACAGATTGAGCATTGATTGATGGGTGCATTTAGGGCTAGCCAACCTTAACTGAAAGCTGGGTAGGGTACGGTTCTAGTTCTAATACGGGTAAAGAACAGTCCGAGGATAATCAAATTGATGACTCCGGCTACTGCTGCAAAGGTGAAAGACCATTCGTAGTTGCCTGTAGCATCAAATACAACGCCGCCAACGTAACCCCCAGTACCCATACCAATCCAACCAAAAAAGGAGGTAATACTCATAGCACGCCCAGAATAACGCGCTGAAACCATATTTCTGGTGCAAACTAAAATAGAGGACATTACGCCGGAATAGGTAAAACCAAAAACGATAGCCAATAGATAGAGGGGGATATCGTTATGCATATAGGGGAACCAAAATACAGAGATCGTTTGACCAGCAGACATCAAAATATAGCCTGGTAGTGCACCAATAACATCGCCAAGCTTACCCCCGACAATGCGACCAAATGCGCCGCTCAGCATAAGTAACGTCAATACAGTAGTTGCCTCATCAAGAGAGCGCCCGTTATCGGTGAGAAGAGGCACCAAGTGCACTATGGGTACTGCCATACAGCTACAGCAAAAAACAATAGCTGCACTTATCCAAATTATGACCTCGCGTTCTGAGAGCGCGAAGCTACGTACTTCCAAGTCTGGGCTATTGCGTGCCACTTCGCGCAGCGGAGATTCCTTGATTAAAAACGCAATTGGAAAAGCAATACAAAAATAGACGCCTGCGCTGATGACGTAAGTGGTTTGCCAGCCGTATTGCTCTAATGAAATGGCGCACAGGTATGGTACAACGCCTTGACCCACTGCTCCGCCTGATGCAGTTACGCCTAATGCGAGCCCGGGCTTATGGGTAAACCAAAAACCCACATTTGCAAACAGTGGCGCGGTGACCATAGCATTTCCAAATGCACCAAAAAGAAAATACAGACCGTAAAACTGATAAATACTTTGTTGGTCACTTAAGGCAAAAAGGGACGCTGACATTGCGATAGCAGCTATAAAGCCAAAGTAGCGAGTACCGTATTTATCCGCAATATAACCCCACAGAATGCCAAAAAGCGCAGAGGAAAATGAGATTACGGTATAACCTAGGGATGTCTCGCCTCGGGTCCAGCCGAATTCTGCAGAAAGTGGCTTTAGAAAAACTGAGACTGTGCCCAAAGTACCAAAAGCTAGGGCACTAAGAGTAAACACCGCGAACACCATAACCCAGCCATAGCTAGGATCCTTCGCTGGATTCCCTAATACATGTGCGGTCATTCGAGGGATCTACCTTAATCAAAAAAACATCATAGCTCATAACTAGACATTCTTTCGTAAAAGTCTAGTGTGACTTAGGCGCACTTGGACTAAAACGCCCGTCTAGTTGACAAACTTTCCGCATTGAGTTTTTGTAATGAATTCATTTTTTATTGAGATCGTTGATGCCAAGCGAGCATAAATCAGCCCAAGTCATAATTATCGGCGGAGGTATAATAGGCTGCTCTATTGCATATCATTTAGCCAAGCTGGGTGTATCTGATGTAATGCTATTTGAGCGCAAGCAGTTAACCTGCGGTACCACTTGGCACGCTGCAGGGTTAGTTGCCCAATTACGCGCGTCGCAAAACATGACTCGACTAGCGCAGTACACTACTGAGCTATTTGCCAATCTTGCGCAGGAAACTGGTCAGGAAACCGGCTATAAAAAAACCGGGTCCATCTCAATGGCCTTGCATGCGGAGCGGTTTGAGGAACTTAAACGTCAAGCCAGTATGGCTAATGCCTTTGGTGTGGAATGTGAGATGGTGGATAAGGCTTTTGTGAATGCACAATGGCCTGAGATAGATACCCGCGATATGCATGGAGCGGTATTTCTACCGGGCGATGGACAAACCAACCCTATTGATACGACCCTTGCGTTGGCAAGAGGTGCACGCAATAACGGAGCGGTGATTACCGAACAGACTGCCGTAGATCGCCTAGCTATTGAAGACGATGCAGTGGTTGGTGTGTATTTAGAAGATGGTAGCTTGGTACGCGCTAAGCAGGTGGTCATAGCAGGAGGAATGTGGTCTCGAGACTTCGCCAGCCAGCACAATGTCAAATTACCCTTGCACGCCGCAGAGCATTTCTACCTTGTAACAGAACCCTTAGCAACGTTTACCAAGATGCGCCCAACATTGCGTATGCCAGATGAGCAAGTTTACTACAAATATGATGCCGGCAAACTACTGCTAGGTTGTTTTGAGCTTGAAGCAAAACCTTGGGGTATGGACGGTATTGCAAAAGACTTTTGCTTTGACTCTTTGCCCGAAGATTTCGCTCACTTCGAGCCAATATTCGAAAAAGCTTTAAAACGAATGCCTGAATTAGAGGGCGCTGGCATCAACCTATTCTTTAATGGCCCAGAGAGTTTTACCGTAGATGACCGGTATCTGTTAGGCGAAACTCCCGAGGTGAGAAACTTGTTTGTTGCCTGTGGCTTTAACTCTATTGGCATCCAGTCATCGGGCGGAGCGGGCAAAGTGCTGGCCCAATGGATGCTTGAAGGCAAGCCGCCAATGGACTTGTGGGATGTAGACGTACGTAGAACTTTTCCGTTTCAAAGTCAGAGCAAATTTCTGTTCGAACGCACTAAAGAAACTTTGGGGTTGTTGTATGACATGCACTGGCCGCACAGACAATACGCCACAAGCCGCAATGAACGCCTAAGTCCAATCCATGAAGCTCTACAAGAAAACGGTGCTGTATTTGGCGAACTAGCGGGTTGGGAACGAGCAAATTGGTTTTCTAGAGATGGTGAAAATAGCTATCAATATACGTACGGCAAACCTAACTGGTTTGATGCGTGCCAAGCAGAATGCGATGCAATAATGCACAGTGCAGGGCTTTTTGATCAAACGAGTTATCCAATATTTATGGTTGAAGGCCAGCAGTCCCTAGAATTTTTACAATTCCTTTCTGCAAATTGGCTAGATGTTGAGGTAGATCAAATTGTTTATACCCAGTGGTTAAACGAGGATGCAGGGATAGAAGCAGATGTAACCATAACTCGATTGGCCGTAGACAAATTTATGGTAGTTAGTCCATGTGCATCGGAGCTACGTGATAGCTATTGGCTAAACAAGCACAAGGGTGCTTTTGACTGCACAGTAGAACAGGAGTGCGCACTAGTCATACTTGGGCTAATGGGACCAAAATCTAGGGAGATCCTGAGCCAGTTGACTGCCTCTTCAGAGGAACAAATTGAAGACTTAGCCTACTACCGTTCTGGCAATTACCTATTCAATGATATTGCCGTACGCGCCAATCGATTGAGTTACGTTGGCGAACTGGGTTACGAACTTTATGTCCGTAGCGATCAGGCCCAAGATTTATGGCGCACTTTACTGGCTACAGGCAAACCTCTTGGGCTAGAACCGGCAGGGTTTCATGCCATGAATGCCTGCCGTATGGAAAAGGGTTATCGGCATTGGGGGCATGACATACATGACCATATCAATCCATATCAGGCCGGCTTAGGTTTCGCTGTGGCGATGGAGGGCGAGTTCTTAGGTCGCGCCTCTATTGAAGGCACCAAGGGCGTGCAAACTCGCCGGCTAGTGTCCATCGCCATTGATGCTGAAGATGCACCGTTTATGCTCCATGATGAACCCGTATATCGAAATGACATCCAGGTGGGTATCACAACCTCTGCAGCATGGGGGCATAGAGTCAGCAAGAGCCTTGCAATTGCTGCACTCAACAACCCAGAAGGAGTAAGTGCGAATTGGTTGAAGGAGGGTAGTTTTGAAGTTGAGGTAGCAATGCAGCGTTACCCCATTCAACTACAATTTGCGCCATTCTATGATCCAAAATCAGCGAAAATGAAAGTCTAGAATTCTGCTTAAACCTGCGTTATAAAAAAGCCACATAAGTATGATTTGATATTCAAAAAGCCTTTGGCTTTAACTCAAACTGTGAACACAAACATTAGAGAATTTTCACCTATGCCGACTTTCAATATATTCACAAAGCTTGCCGTCATGTTGGCCCTATTCTTCACGCTGACCTCAGTGCAGGCAGATATTAAGCGTACCCATACTGGCAAACCTGATCTTTCTGGCACTTATGACACTGGCACGCTGACACCACTTAACAGGCCAAAGGAGTTTGGTGAAAAGCAGTTTATGACGGCTGAAGAAGCGGTAAAGATCCAAAAGCAAATGGCTTCTAGGTACGATATTTTTAATAGAAAAAGTAGTGCGGATCGCAAGGCACCGGTGAAAGGCGGTGACGGGAACAATACTGCGGGCGCAGGGGGCGTTGGTGGCTATAACGCGTTTTGGGTAGACCCGGGTAGCGAGATCTTCGAGATAGATGGAAAGTTTAGAACGTCCATTTTGTATGCGCCAAAAAATGGTCAACAACCAAAGATGAAAACTGCGGCGCTTATGCGCAGTGCGGTTAAGTACGAAAGTTTTAGACATGACAATGACGGCACTGCATCTTGGTTGGCGCGGAAAGGCCCAGGACCCTTTGATGGACCAGAAAGCTTGGCGCCTTCAGAGCGTTGTCTGATTAGCTTTGCTGCAACCGTACCCACTATTCCAAGTCTGTACAACAACTATAAACGCATTATTCAGACAGACGATCATGTAATGATTCTGCAAGAAATGGTTCATGACGCACGAATCATTCGCCTTAATTCCAAACACGGACCCGCCGAGAACAGGAAGTCATTAGGCGACTCCATTGGTTATTGGGAAGGGGACGTATTGGTAGTGGAGACTACCAACTTCAAAGAAACAAGCGGTCTGTTTGGCGCAGATAAAAACCTGACAGTGATAGAACGCTTTAGTCGCATGGATACCGGAGATCTACTTTACGATTTCACAGTGAAAGATCCATCAGTATGGGATGAGGAGTGGAGTGGCGAATACGTTTGGTCAGCAAACGACAGCAAGGTTTACGAGTACGCTTGTCATGAAGGCAACTACGCTATGGGAAATATTTTGCGAGGCGCGCGTTTGCTTGAAAGCGAGTGGCAGGGAGAGCGCAATTAGTCAAAGGTTGGTGGCGTAAATCTTACGCCACCCTCAGCCCTGGTTTTGTGAGCAAACTATCTAAGTTGTTTAGTCACGGCCATAAGCGAGCTTTAGTCCACATTGCGCACCGGCCCCGGAAAAAAACGATTGGTGCGCGCTTGGTAGGCTTTATAGTCCGGGCGTTTTTCCATTGAATAATATTCAGAAGGAATTGCCCCCGTCGTATAGACTAATGTTCTATACATAAACCCAGAGGCAAGTAGTAAACCTACTCCGAGTAACAGCCAAACCACGATGGTTTCGTTACTTTGTAGGGCTGCCCAAGAAGGAATTGCCGCGATAATCAAGCCATTCCAAACCATCCATTCGAAAAAGTAGTTAGGGTGTCGACAATAACGCCATAGACCTACATCGCAAACGCGTCGTTTTTCACCGGCTTTTTTCATTTCGCGCAGGAAGTTAACTTTTTGCAAATCGGCTAGGCTTTCCATTGCGAACGCCAGCAACCACACTCCGAGACCTATGATCTCAAGTAGTGCAAAAGTTGGCGCGTCATTTGTAGCAATGATGAAAATTGGCAAAGCCAAAAAAGATGCATTGGCTAAACCTTGTAGCAGGGCCTCAACTTGAAGGGCCAAAGCAGTATTCGTTTTGCCCTCTTTTTGCCAACGAACGTGTTGGTACTGATAACGGGGAAATTCCCTTTGCAGTAGGCCTAAGTGCCACATCTTTAGCGCGCCCACACCCATACGCAACCCAACAAGAATGATTACTAGGCTAATGGTAAGCGAGCGCAACCAATAGCCGTCGCTTAACCAGTAGCTGACAAATCCAAGTATGGCAAGACCCCAAGGCCAGCCGATATCTACGTAGTTCATACGTCCAGTACGCCAAATGGGCAAGCAAACAACAAAAGCAAAAAGAAGAAGCTGAAGCAATCCGTTAACTAAGCCGATAGCTGAAAACGTAGAGCTCGATAGAATCAGAATCCAGCCGCATAGGAACGGCAGCAGGGGGCGCATATAACTCATAGCAGAATTAGAACCTTTATTATTGTTATATCCCTGACCATACAGACCAAGGGTTTAGTTCAATAGCTGCAAGTCCGATTGTTTCACCTTGGGTGGTTTGACACGTCACTCAGTGCTTTTGTTATGGTCATACCTGCAAGCCAGCCAGCGTAGTGTAGCGCATTGGCGGTCTAACGAGGCACGATTCGTCGGCTATTGCTACACTGGGCCTAGGGGAGAACCTGAGCCACAAGTTTCTTGATATAGGCGCGGTTTACCGTTTCAAAACGAATCAATACCTTGTACCAAACTGCACCAAAGAGTTGATCAATAGCAATATCAATGTCAACTTTACGGTCAAATGCAGCGTTTTGTTGCGCTCGTTTGAAAGCCTGCAGGATCAAGCCAATTCGCGGTAAATAGACCGCTTGAGCCATACGCTCATAAAGCTCAGGGTTACGATGAGCTTCAGCGAGCACGCAGATGGCCGCCTGACGGCAATCTGTTCGACCGATCTGCTTGCCAAAGGCTAAGAGCGCATTTTCAAGGTAGTCGGTAATCGGTTTTTGTTCATCGTAAGGCGCTAGTGGGGGTAGCAAACGATCACGCCAGACCTCTAGCACCAAGTCTGCTTTGGAGTCCCACCAGCGGTAAATTGTTTGCTTACCTACGCCTGCATAACTGGCAACTTTTTCAATGGAAAAATCAACATAGCCAGAAGAGCCCAATAATTTTATTGTGGCTTCAAGAATCGCTGCATGTGAGCGAGAATTTCGTCGCGACGGGTCTGGTGTCTCACTCAATTGCTACCGCTCCGGTAATGAAAGAAGGCTTAAAGTAAAATTTTTGCACGATTTCTAGTATACGAGGCTAGGAAAATGGCCTCCGAGACAAATGACCTACTCGGACTTTGATGCCACTTTTCGCGCATAGTCTCGCACAGTTTCCTTGTACTCTTCCTCAGTTAACGCCCATTGTTGTAGATCTGCATCAGCCCAGCCCATACTCATACCCGACGCTGAGCGGCCCAATGCAGAGGTCATAGAGCGTGTCATTGCCAATGCAGCAGCGGGCACTGCGAGCAACTCAGAAATCAACTCTTCAGTGACTGCTTCCAGCTCGTCATCCTTAGCCACGCGTTGGGCCCAGCCAGTCTGTTTTAGCTCCTCTGCGCGCACTTTACGCGTTGTCATCACCCAGTCTCTAGCGGTGGGCAAGCCCACCTCACGAGCTAGCAATGGCGTGCCGTTCCATACATTAGGTATGCCAAGAGCTAGTTCAGGAATCCGCAGTACTGCATTTTCTGCGATTACGCGGAAGTCGCATGCGGTAGCGAGTAAGGCGCCGCCGCCAATTACATTACCTTGCATAGACGCAATTGTTACTTGAGGAATGCGCTCAATTTGCTCAAGCACCCGTTGCCAAGTTGCTGTGCGATTACGCCGAGTTGACCAGTTGCCTTCAACTTTTGGGTATGAGGTTGTCTTGAGGTCAGCGCCAGAGCAAAACGACTTGCCATTGCCGGAAATCACTAACAATCGAATATCCGGCCGCTCCATGAGTTCGTTTAGGGTAGTTGCAATAATTTTGCGAATATTGTCGTTCAAAGCGTTGAGTTGTTTGGGGCGGTCAAGAATGAAGCGAACAACCTGATTCTCGTAAATAACTTTGATACCTGTGTTTTCGGACATGCTTACTCCGTGTTCGAGAAGGGGTTCAGACAAATCAATGAGGTTAAGAGTTGTGCTTACTCGCCCTGCATCGTTGGAATTCATAGATGATACTTCAGTGTGAGCTGCCAACTAAACTAGATTTTTCGCTCAGTAATTTTTTGCCAAAAAAGCTACTCTTTTGCAAAGAGTGGGTATTGCGGAAAACTTTACTGCCAAATACGTGAAGCGAAAAATCTAGGCATCACCTTGGTAGGGTTATTTTGCCGGAGTTAATTCCTGCAAAGAACGGATATGGTAGACAGCGCCGGACGATTAAAAGCCACTATTATTTATATATTTCAGACACTTATGATTACATTGCGCGCGCGCGCCAGCCTGATATACCATTTTCAAAATGTAAAATAGGTGCAACAATTCTAGAAATCTTGGCCGTAAAAAATGCATTGATTAAGCGGCTCGGATACTGTTTTGTAAAAGAAATCCTTTCAGGGAAGAAAGACTAGAGAAAGTAACAAAGCTAGAGAAAGCTAGAGAAAGAAAAAAACAAAAAAAGACATACCGGATCAATACACATAGTTGGCTAATGCAGGGGAATAACTTGAATAAAGATTGGACGCTAATTGATGGATTACAGTACTCCAACTGGTCTCACGAGATATTTAGTCAAATGCACGAGGGCGGGCTAAATGCGGTCCATGTCACTGTTGCCTATCATGAAAATACACGAGAAACCCTAAGTCGACTTGGCCAGTGGAATCAACGCTTCGAAACGTTTAGCGATCTTATCCGACCGGTATTTCAGCCCCAAGACATTGCGCTTGCAAAAAATGAGGGGCGAGTTGGTATTATTCTTGGTGCGCAGAATTGCTCTCCTATTGAGGACGAGATCCAGCTGGTCGGAGTCCTGCGCAGGCTCGGGCTAATGATTATGCAATTAACCTACAACAATCAGAGTCTTTTGGGCACCGGATGTTACGAGAGTGAAGACAATGGCATCACCCGTTTTGGCAAGCAGGTGATCCATGAGATGAATCGAGTAGGGATGGTGATCGATATGTCTCATAGCGCCGAACGCTCGACACTTGAAGCAATCGAATACTCTGAACAGCCGGTCATTATCTCCCACGCCAACCCAAGTGAATTCCATCCGGCATTGCGCAACAAATCTAACAAGGTTATTGACGCCATCGCCGAAAATGAGGGTTTGCTTGGTTTTTCGCTGTATCCCTTTCACCTGAAAAACGGACCAGCCTGCAGCCTAAATGACTTTTGCGACATGGTTGCATGGACCGCCGAAAGAATGGGTGTGGAGCGTATTGGCATAGGCTCCGATCTTTGCCAAAACCAACCTAAAAGCGTCCTTGAATGGATGCGTAATGGTCGCTGGTCCAAACAAATGGATTACGGCGAAGGGTCTGCATCGGATTCTGGTTGGCCGGAACCATTAACTTGGTTTAAAGACAATCGAGATTTTCCAAAGGTCGCAGAAGCATTAGCGCAAAAAGGTTTCAATGAAACCGAGCTAGGCCTCATCTTAGGTGGCAATTGGGTCAACCTGTTAACTCGGGTCGCAACGGCATCGTTTGAAACAACAACGTTGGATGCGCCCGACAAATGTTAGACATGGCCACGCTTAATACACTTGGTATTCGTCCGCCTAATGTTGTAATGGATCTAGAACGCCTCGGCACTCTAAGTGCCAGTCGGTTGAGCTTTACCCGGTGCCTGTTGCGGCAAATGGCGCGTCAGCGATGGCAAATAACAACCCAACGCTTTGACCTTGATCGAGAAGGGTACGGTAGCGCTATATATCGTTTGCAAACACCCAATGGCCGTTACCACATCGTAATATTTTCCCAAGAGTTAACCGAGGAAAAACGCTCTGATCGTGTCATAGCTGACGCTTGGGATTTGACATTTGGGGTGGTTGAGGGTGATGTTGAAGACGCGCTTATGGAATCGCTCGCTGAAAATTTACCGCTACAAGAAGCAGGGCGACAACATCCACAGCTCCTCGTCATTTCCAGAGCCAACAAAAGTAAGCGAAATTTCGAACATTTTGTTGAGCAATTAGCGTCAGGCGAGCAACCCAATCCACAGGATCTAAAAACAGCCGGATACCTTTATCGAACCACAGCCGTCTATGGCAATGGCAAATTCGGTATCAAAGACTATTTTCGTTTGCGGGACAATTTAGATTTTCGACAACCATTTGCAGCTCAGATGATTGCCCTATATGTACTGCGCCAGTTTTCCATCGACCAACTGGAACATATTGCTGAAAACCGCGCTCCAGATACTGCGATCAAGCTCAACAGCGACATCCAGCGCTTTATCGGCATCGGTAATTCAACAGGCCTAGGGATGGCGCCTTTTCTAATAAACCACCCTTTGCTAATCAATCATTGGATTCATTGTCGTGAGCAGGCCTTAGCAATAGCAAAAGTTTCTACAGTAGATGAGGCCATGCAAAATCGCTTCGTATCACTTTGTGTGCGCGCACTGGGCTATTACATGGAATCGGATATTGAAGATCATGATCAGGCTGAGCGTAACCGCATTGTTATATCCGAGCTAGAGACAGTGGTTTCTTGGCTGCAACAGGTACCCTGTGAGGATACCTTGTGGTATCAGCTCACCGATTGGGCTGAGGCAGCATTATCCCTTGAAACCCAAGAGCTACTAAATTCACTGCTAATCGAACTTTGTCCTGAGGCTGTAGAACAGTTAGAAGATGATCAGCTGGTGGAAGAGAGCATGGAGCTAATTCCTGATATGCCCTTGATCCAGTTAAAACAGATTATAGAAACTCAGTTTGACTGGGCACTGTCTCAAGACTTAGATGAACCGGATGAGCGATATTGGTTTTGGTATCGGTCTATTGAAAAAGAGGAGCCACGCTTGGGGGTTAGAGGCGTTGATCAAGGCGTTGAAAAAGAACTGTCACTGGCGATAGGGCCACGAGTACAAGAGGTCTATAAATTAGTGTCAGAGTACCTTGAAGATAACGCTACAGCAGTCACCATTGAGTTTTTAATGGGGCAACCGCGTATTGTGGACGCAGTTCGAAGAATTCAGTCCATGTCGAATACTGCTTACGGTGAAATTCGCGGCAACTTATGGCACCGCAACATGAAACCCATGCACTTACTACGTACCAAACTCGCTTTTTTAGGCGCCAGCCGATTCGACCCTCTTGGTGATCGTTGGGTACGTGTAACCTTTTTTCAGGGCGCGCCAAGTATCGCTGAGCTCAACGCCGAACCCTTGGATTTAGTAGAGTTCGATGATTGGAGTTTTGTAAACGCACCTAATATTCAGGAGCGCTGCCCGTGAAGGTTTCTTATAACGAGTTGCAATCCCTATCCCGAAAAGCTTTTTTAGGGATAGGGTTTTCTGAGGCTCAAGCAGATGATGCTGCCGACATGGTGTGTTGGATGGAAAGCCATGAGTTAAATGGATTGGTAGAACTCAATGAAGCGTTGCAGCGGATTCTTGCAGACGACAATCATACGAAAATGCCAGAGCTACTTTACCAAGATGCCGATCTTGCCATTATCGATGGTCATGACATGAGCGTTTTGCAGTGTTCGCACCTTGCTCTGGAGCTTGCTTTTGCTAAAGCCCGTGCTCGAGGGTTGGGTATTCTTAAAATACGCCATTGTCGGCAACGGCAACTTATTATGGGTTATCTCGCACGCTTAGCGCATAGAGGTATGAACATCACAGCGCTCTGGCGCCATGCGCAAACACCACTAACAGAACAGGTTGTGGGCTTCAGGGCGAATTCAACTGTACCGTCGATCAGAATTTATACGCTGGAAGAAGTCCCCGATGAGAATAAGTTGAATACGGGTATTACAGTCATTATGGCTAACCACGTGGATTTGTTGCCGACCATGCGTTCAGACTATCAATACGATTTGTTAGCGCGCCATGAGGAATCCGAGCTTTTGGCGATCGAAGTTCGGCGTCGAGCCTCGGGCGATGGTTTTGACGTGCCAAGCCAATTGTGGGAGCAGCTAAAAGCACTGGCGCAGAGAACCTTTGTTGAATCATTCGAGGGCTCACAGCTTGGAGCAGGGCCACTTGGTTAGGACGTTTGACCTCCGCTACTCGACAATTTTTACATTAAAATATCTGCTGGTCACGACCTGACCGGAAACCGCTTATGGCAAAATTTTTTGGCTCGTTGTCACTCTTTGATAGATTCCACCCACGGCGCACGATTTTCTTCGCCGCCAAAAGTGTCCGGGTCGAATATTACGTCCAGCCATGGAATTCCTTGGTCTGGTCTATACCCCCAGTTGTCTAACCTTAATTGCAGATCTGCGACAATTTCAGGGTGTTCGGCGGCAAGATTATGTTCTTCAAGGGGATCATTTATAATATGAAAAAGCTCTAGTTTTTCACTGTTTATCAATTTCCAAGGCCAATGATAAATACTAAACCCATCTATAAAACCTGAGATGACATAGTCTGGCGCTTCCGCAAGGCCTCCCAGCAATCCCTGCCATTGGCTACGGCCCCGAAGATTATTGGGAATACTATCTACAGCACCAACGCCTTCCAAAATGGTGGGTAGCACATCTGATATGGTAAATGGCGCAGTGTACCGATCTGCTTCTAACCGGCCCGCAAACCAAATAGCTGCAGGAACGCGGACACCGCCTTCTCTTACCAGGGTCTTACCGCCTGGTAGTGGGCTGTTATCACTCGCGCCATCTAAAAATGCGCTGACAAGGAACTCCAACCCCGGCACAGGAATAGGGCGCCCAAAAATACTTTCCAAGGTAAGCGCGTTACTCTGCATTTTAGATTGCAGTGCTGGATCCTCACTTGGCGCAACAAGTCCGCCGTTATCACTCATAAACAAGATTATGGTGTTTTCCAGTATTCCTAACTCTCTATATTTCCGCAGAATTTTGCCTATTGCTTGATCTAACTCATCTACCATGGCGGCATGTATTGATCTATTACCTTGCAGAGAGTCGTATTTAGATATGGTTTTTGCGGGAGCTTCATTTGGCAAGTGGGGTGCCTGAAAAGCCACATACATAAAGTTAGGCCTGCTTTTATCTCTGTTCTCAAGAAGAGTAGTCACTTCATTAACTAATAGATGGGTAGCGTAACCCTCTTGTCGCAGCACTTTGCCGTTACGGTGCCAGTCATAACCACCGCCATGAACCTTGCTCCAATAACCTATGCCACCAGTTAAAGAGCCATAGGCGTGTTCAAATCCGCGTGCATTAGGTAGTTCAGCACGAGTACTTTTACCTAAATGCCATTTTCCAACTAAGAAACTTTGATAACCAAGGTCTGCTAAATACTCCGGCATAAGCTTCTCTTCAAGAGGTAAGCTAACATTTGAATTCTTACTAATAGGTCTTATGACGCCTAAGGACGCTGGCGACTTACCGGTCATAAGGGCCGCTCGGGTTGGACTGCAACTTGGTTGAGTGTAAAAACGGTCCAGTTCTATACCGGCCTGAGCTATCTGGTCTATGTTTGGAGTAGATATTTCGCTGCCATGATAGCCAACGTCGTTCCACCCCAAATCATCAGCCATAAGTATAAGAACATTCGGCCTGTCTGCTCCGTGAGTCACTAAAGACAGGGAACAGGCCGCTATTACTGCCATTACACCGTAGATCACTTTGCTAGATATCAGAGTGGCCATTGACCTTCCTTTTTTAGATTCTTTATTTTTTCTGTAGCCGTTAAGACCAAAGGGTGATTGTGATTTTGACAGCCCTTGATATAGCCCTCGCGGCTCTGCAGGGCCTCCCAGTAAGCATGTACAGCCAGGCGGCTGGGTGTGAAAACAGGCAGCCAATCACCTTCGTTAAGTCGATCGAAGATCGCCATCATGCCAACATCTGCAAGCGTAAATTGATGCCCACATATCCAAGGGCCACCGCTACTAGATAACTGTCCCTCCAATTCGTCGAGGTGGTCAGACATCGCAGCCCAAGATTTATGGATCATATTCTGCAACGGCTTGAGTCGAAGGGTCCTATTCATTCCTAGCAAGCGCATTACCAAGAAAAATACTGGTCGCATCTTCATTCGATGAAACAACAAACCCTCCAATATTTTATAGGTGGGAACGTGTTTTATCATTGCAGCAAAAATTGGAATAGTAAGTCCCGGCACAGCGTTTGCCGCTGTTTGCGTTGCATTGTTGATAGGGTCGTCGCCTAACAACGAGCTTTTATGAAGCCATTGATTCATTATTAGGAGCTGAGAGTCATCTGTAGGAACTAACAAATTTTGTTTATCAACTTGTTCGGCTATATATTTTAGTTGTTCATGGGATTCGTAGATGGGGTTACCATTATGCAAGAGTACTGGCACAGTAGCAGCAGGGTTGATCTTAAGAAATCCGCGACTGATGTTTTCGTAGCTTCCTGTTTCGATTAAATCAACGTGCTTACTGGTATAGGTAACATCGTATTCAGCCAAACACACCCTCAGCTTTTTGGAGCACAGAGAAAATTGGTTGTTGTAGAGGATCCATGCGTCCTCGTGAGGAAGCGTAAGTTTTGCATTTAGGCCTGCTTTAACAGAAAAAGTTTTTCGCTGAGAGCGCTCATAAAAAAGCCATACCGCCAGCATCACAATGCCGCTAAATAGATACAACATTTCGTTATCCTCCGCGCTTCACAGAACGTTCCTGCTTACCAACTTCTAGATCTTTTGCTAAATCAATCCTTCATAGCTACCACCATCAAGCTGTAGATTTTGCCCTGAGATAAAACCCGCTTGCGCACTGCATAAGAATGCACACGCGTCGCCAAACTCTTCAGGTAAACCTAATCGTCCAGCGGCAATGGTACCTGCGATCTGTGCATATGCCTCCTCGACAGATATGCCCTGTAATTCGGACTGCATTTCCGCCATAAACTTTTGTCGATCTGTATTGATCCGTTCTGGCAGCATATTGTTTATGGTTACATTGGCATGGGCTACTTCCACTGAAAGTGCTTTGCTCACGGAGGTCAACCCTGCGCGAGCGCCAGTGGACAGCCCCATAGGTGCTTTGGGCGTTTTAACCATGGCGGAAGTGATATTTACAATGCGTCCGAATTTACGTTCAACCATACCGTCGAGTACTGCGCGAATCATCAACATGTGGGTAATCATGTTGGCTTCTAAAGCACCAATCCAAGCTTGATAATTCCAATCTGCAATTTTACCCGGCGGGGGTCCTGCGTTATTGGTAATCAGTATGTCGGGTGCAGGGCAGGCACCCAGCAAACTGTCCCTGGTGCTTTCCTTGGTTATGTCGCCTATTACGCTCTGCGCATTCACACCAAATTTTGAACAGCTACCTACAACCTCTTGAATGGCTTCTTCATTGCGTCCGTTAATAGTGACATTCACGCCTTCGCGAGCAAGAGCAATGGCGCATGCCCGACCTAAACCTCTACTCGATGCGCATACAATCGCGTTCTTTCCCTGAATACCTAAGTCCATTTGTCTAGCCTCTTAGCTCTTCTTATCAATTTCGCTGAGCATAAAATCTCGCGCCAGTGCCTGTGCGCGTTTTCGCACTAACTGTTGTTCGCTTTGACTAACATCAGCTAAGTGTAATATGTAAGGCTCCAGCGCCGCCCAACCCAGTTCAATTGCAACCGATAACGCAAAACGGGCTTTTGTGTCTATTGGCACATCCCCGTCAGGGAAGTTTCGTGTAACGTAGCGTCGCGCCTCCATAGGCACAGAGTTTGAGGTCTGCATCTCTTGAATAGCCGTATCAATGTCGCCGTCCATCACCAAACGAACAACAGACTGGAGATACTGTGTATCTTTACCAAGAGTGAGAGGCGAGGGCAGTGGATCTCCTCCAGAGCGCAGCCGAGCATTCTCATAGTGCTCCTCCGACATTTGCGCCATAGCCGCTTCTATTAACCCTTGCTTACCGCCGAAATAGTGGTGGACCTGCCCGTGATTAACCTCTGCCCTTGCTGCGACTTTACGTACGCTCATACTCCTTGGCCCTGACTCTGCTAACATTTCACAGGCGGCTTCAATCAGAGCATCTTTGACTGACTCACTACCATTTTCTGTTGGTAGTTTGCTTACTTTAAAGCCCTCGTTCATCGCCAAATGTTTCCATGTTGATGGCTGGACCCCATTGTGAAGGACCCATTTCGGGGTTGTTTGGATCCCCATCTAACATAACGTCCACTATTTGGGGCGGGAAGGTATTATCAAAAACGTCGCCATCTGTTTGGTGTTCATGGATTTGACCAAAGGGGGACCGCCAGTAATCAAATATTTGACTACCCTGATAATGCCTGCCAATACCCCATTCCAGCTCATAACCTTTCTTCGCTAAAATTTCGTGCCCCATAAAGACATCGTCAACATTAACCATTTCAAAAGACACGTGGTTAAGACCCGGTTTGCCGTTTGATTGGCTTTGCGCAGGCAGAAAGAAAATACTGTGGTGGTCTGCCGGTTTCTCGCCACGATCACATCGAGAGAAAATGCCTAACAGTGGCCCGGCTTCGCCACCGGGTTTTAGCAAATCACTGGCAATGATACCTAAATGACGATGGTACCAGTCAAGGCTCTTTTCTAGATCTGTAGAATTCAGACCACAATGTGCATAGCGTTTGATCCGTGGGAATGCTCCCTTGGCAAACCGCTTTGTCTGATTTATACGCCGGAAGTTTTCTCGCTCTATACCGCCAACGTTAAATTCTATTGCGTTTAGGTCGGCTTCTATCTTTCGCGGTTTGATACCAAAAACCACATCTACGCCGATGCCATCAGGATCAAAGCCACAAGTTCTGAAGCCACCGCCGGGTGTGGCCATTTCCTCGATATCATCGAACTCATCTGAGTTCGCCAGAGACTCAAGGTCCTGCATAGAACTGGCATAGAAGGTGTTGCCGAGAAATTTCTTTTCGCCCAGCTTAGAAACATGGATGAATGGCTGTGGCCCATCTCCAGCCATATAGAGAGTATCGTTGGTGCGCTCAACACGGGTCATGCCAAAATCCGACAAAAATTCTTCTTGTTTATCTAGATCGGGCACCTGCAATGTTGGGAACGCCACATCGTCTACTTTGATGATAGAACTCATTTCTCACTCCAGTGATTTTGTTTGTTGGAGAATGTCTCAAATCTTGCAACTAAAGTCTAGTCAAGTGTCTAGAATTGATCCAGAATAAGCCAACACTGATTCGAGAGTGCTGGAATGTCCAATTATGATGTGGTGATCGCTGGGTACGGACCGACAGGTGCCGTTGCTGCAAATCTATTAGGTGCCAAAGGGCACCGTGTGCTAGTGGTCGAGCCAGCCCTGACCGTTTATGACATTCCTCGAGCTGTACACTTTGACGGGGAGGTGATGCGCATTTTTCAAGCATTAGGTTTAGGCGAAGAAATCCACAATATGGCCGCTCCCGGGAAGATGATTAAATTCGTCAATGGACGAGGCTGGACGCTTTTTCAACAAGACCTGTCCGTTGTAAAGCGCCAGCACGGCTGGTTTAACAATCTATTTTTTGCTCAGCCACGGCTGGAAGCCTGTTTACGTACTGCCTTGGAAAACCTACCAAATGTTGATGTCATGCTCGGCTGGAGGGTATCCGGGGTAGACACTCATGGCACAGACAAGGCAACAGTTGACCTCCAGGTCACTTCTATGGCCGGTGAAAACTCAGGCAGCCAGCAGATCAGCGCTGGGTATTTACTCGCGTGTGACGGGGCAAATAGCCCGGTGCGCAAAATGCTAAAAATGGAGCAGGAAGATTTAGACTGCGATGAGCCTTGGTTAGTATGTGATTTGGAACTAGAGGAGGGTGCCCAGTTCAACCGAACGGCCATTCAGATTTGCGACCCTAGCAGGCCTGCATCACTTATCCCCTGTGAAAATAATCACATCCGCTGGGAGTTCATGCTGAACAAGGCGGATGAAGTGCCTTACATGGAAGATGAAAATAATGTGCGGACCCTAATGTCTGAGCATTTGCATCATCTATCACCTGATCTGAAAGGTAGCGACGGTAAGTTAATCCGAGCAAAGGTTTATACCTTCCACGCTTTGATCGCCAAAAACTTTCAGGTTGATCGAATATTTCTACTCGGAGACGCCGCCCACCAGATGCCGCCGTTTTTAGGTCAGGGAATGTGCGCTGGCATGCGCGATGCATACAACCTGAGCTGGAAGTTAAGCGGTGTGTTAAACGGCGATTATGCGCCAAAACTCTTAACAACATATAATACAGAGCGCCGCGTTCATGTTCGTAAAATAGTTGAGACTGCGGTGGCTCATGGCGCAATTATTCAAACAAAATTTTGGCCAAAAGCATTTGTTCGGGATGCTTACCTAATATTAGGTCGAGTTTTTCCTTGGCTAGTTAGATTTTTAAAGTTTGGTGAAGGTGTGCCATTGGGCAACGGCTTATTGATGGCTGATCCCGAAGCTAAACCCGCTGAGCCTGTGGGTGAACCCCTGCCCCAGAGTTGGGTCACATCCACCACAAACGCCTCTGCATCACCGATCAGATCCGATGATTTGCTAACCGAAAAATTCACTGTTATTGGTTTCGGTATAGATCCGCTTTCAATAATGGCTGAGCTTAGTGACTATGACTGGTTAGACACGCTACATTTTGGTTCAGGTGGTAGTGTGCAGGAGACTGACGGAGAGATAATGAATTGGGTTGCGGAAAACAACGTAGCGGTTGCAATACTTAGACCCGATCGTCAGGTATACGGTATCTGCAAGTCGGCTTCATACGCTGGGGCAGAATTACCGGCGATGATCGCCACATTGATCAAACAACTTCATTGAGACTCTATTTATATGAGTATCTTGTATCGGATGAGTAAACACACAGCTTGTGATAATTAACGTAATCAAAGGCGTGAATAAGATTTGCGAATTTGGTTTTTTTACAACCTTTTTTAGAGACCATTTGGAAGATAGGAGCTACAGATATGGGATTTCGACTCGCGAATATAAACAACAGAGCAGCGCTAGTAGTTGGTGAAAATTATTATGATGTAGAGCAGATGTCATCTGGCGCAGTACCTAGTGATCCAATGCTGGCTCTCGGGCAACTTGAAAAGCTAGCAGAACTTTATGCAGTGTTGGCTTCTGGCGCTGAAAGTAGTTCGCCCACCGGTAACGTTAACGATGTAATGCTTGGGCCGCCAGTGCCGCGCCCAAGCAACTCTTTTGCCATAGGCTTAAATTATCGAAATCATGCTGAAGAAGCTGGAATGGAAATACCCCCAGCGCCCATGGTATTTACAAAATATCCATCCTGTCTAACAGGTCCCACAGGCACTGTGGAAATGCGGAGTGATTATGTGGATTTTGAAGGTGAGTTAGTGGCTGTGATTGGGAAGACTGCCAAAAATGTGTCAGTTGAAAGAGCCTTAGATTACGTTGCCGGCATTTGTATAGGACAAGATATATCAGATCGTCCAGCCCAATTCACATCTACGCCGCCGCAATTCAATTTGGGTAAGTCATTTGATACCTACGGTCCAATTGGCCCTGTTTTAGTGTCTCTCGACGAAGTTGATGACGCCAATCAACTCATGTTGATTACAGAGGTTAACGGCGAGGTGCGACAGCAAGACAGCGCCAAGGATTTGATTTTTGACATACCATTTCTTGTCGCATATTTATCGCAAATTTTAACCCTGCAATGCGGTGACTTAATCTTTACAGGGACTCCCGGAGGCGTAGGGGTTATGGAAGGGCGTTTTTTACGTGACGGCGATATAGTAAAGACATCCATCGAAGGTTTGGGGACAATGGAGAATCGCTGTGTGCGAGTCAGCGATCATTCTCGCGCTGATGAAGTACCAGCGATGATACAAGGGATACTAGATAAGCAAACTGCCGAATAAGGCAAGGCATAACGGAGTCGGTTACTCTATAAGCGTTCACAATAGGTGAATCATTACTTGAACCACTCCTAATGTATCTAGCGTCCACCTACAGTCACTGATGTGAAGCTTCAGGCTCCTTGGCTGCTTCAAAACAACCCACCACTTACAGCAACTCGACTGCTTTAGCATTCTTGAGTTTCACTGGTGATGACATGAGGCTGGATAGTTCGTGAGAGATACAGTGATTCATCTCAAAACCATCTCTAATGTATACCACTGCCAACTACTAATATTAGTGTAAAGGTATAGGTGTCGCGGTGCGGTTTTTAGATGTGCAGCCTTGCTGATAATTTCATTGTCGTTTTCAGACATCTAGCACTGAAATCTAGCGCACTTTTAACCCACATGTTTTATTTGCAGGATGGCCGCTAATTGTCTATTACTGATGCTTGAGATTCAGAATATACGTGGAATAGGGGAATATGTGTGAAGATCGGCATGATGCTCGGATTTGAAGACTCCATCAAAACTCTTACTACAATTGCAAGAGACGCAGAGCGCGCAGGAATTAACTCGCTTTACACGGTAGATGCCGGAAGAAGCGCAACCATTACTGCGGCGGCAGTCATTAGCGCTACTAGCGTGGCCAAGGTGGGCACGTATATTGTAAATGCTTATGCGCGCGAACCTTGGATGACTGGATTGGAAGCGAGGGATCTAAACGAGATAAGCGATGGTCGTTTTATTTTAGGCGTTGGCACCGGCAACCTACACTTTAATGACCTATATATGGGAATTGACTCGTATAAGGCAAAAGTAAAGATGCGCGACTTTATGACGGTTGTACGGCTGGTAGTTAGTGGGCGAGCTGCCGAGAGGGTTCGCTATCAAGGTGATACGCATAGAATTCGTTGGCGTGCAACATGGAATCCCACCACGCCAATTCCACCTGTTTACATGGCAGCTTCTGGACCAAACATGGTGCGCTTAGCGGGTGAAGTTTCTGACGGAGTTGGCGTTGGTATTATGTCTTCGGTTGAGTTTGTTAGAGACGTTGTAAAGCCGAATGCACAGGCTGGCGCAGAAGCAGCAGGTCGAGACCCAGAGGCATTACTCTTTCCAACCGCTGCAACCGTAAGCGTGAATCGGGATGAGGAGGCAGCTCGCAATGCAAGCAGAGCAGCAATATGTAAGCTCTACCATCCAATTCCCCACCCCTATTACGACTCCCAATTGCGCCAAATGGGTTTTTCAGAATTTGCCGATCAGGCTGCTCGTTTGATGCCGGCTGGCAAGTTGCGCGAGGCTATGGCTCTAGTGCCGGATGAAGTTATCGATCGAATGACAATTACCGGTAATGTGGCGCAGTGCGCAAAAAGAATTGAGGAGTATGCCGGTGTGGCTGACGAACTTATTCTAGCTCGTACCGGACAGCGCGGTGACACGCACACAATGGCTGACTATGAGGACCTATTTCAATTAATCAGCGAGTCTGCAATGTAGGCTTAGCGCATTCTTTTTTGTTAACGGGTAGTTCAAAGCAAGCCGAGAGCCTATCCCAGTAGCCCTAAACTCTACTTTTCTTTTAAATCCACCTCTAAGGTATGCCACTGGTAACTAATATTGTTAGTGTGGAGCTGTGGAGTCCCTGGGGGTGTTTTATATCGGCGGACTCTGTTATCTGCTAAGGCACTCAGCAGTGGCTTTGGTAGGGTCTATTGAAGTTGTGCTAATAACTCACCAAGTAGTAACCCGAAAACACCAATACATAACCGCATGCGTAAAAATAAAAAAGCCATTTAGGTGGCATAGATTTTCTCCCTCATTTTTCAATTAGTATTAACCGATATTCAAAGGGTAGCAATGACCAAAGATTATATGAGTAAATCATAGAAACGAGAAAATAAGTAAAAGGACAATGAATACTATTTCTGCACACGGTGGTAAGCGATAGGGAGCTGGCCGTCCAGATGGCGTGCCTAATTATCTTCGCGGAGGCAACGACTATGCAGTGCGCAAAACTTGCTGAACTAGCTAAGTCTTATTCCGACATAGCGTTCAATACCTTGGTAGATGTTGCTATCAACGGAACAAGTGATTCAGCACGAATAGCTGCCGCTAATTCGATTCTAGACCGTGGTTACGCTAAGCCTAAGAGTGATGGGGTATAAGAGGTGGAGTTGCCAGCTATAGTGATTCAGCGAGCGCAGTAGCAGATATCAAATGGATTTCAACTAAATGCGCGAGCTGTTCATTGTTTTGTTACGGAAGTGCAGTTGCTCCCCAGAACTTTCCCAATCCTTTCCCAAGAAAGTATCGCCTCTAAAATCAACACCGCTCTGCCTGCGGAGTTTCTCATAAATCATTGATTTATATATATTAAAAATGGTACCCGGACCCGGACTTGAACCGGGACGGCCGTTAAGCCGAGGGATTTTAAGTCCCTTGTGTCTACCAATTCCACCACCCGGGCACACGCGAGCATCTTACAGAAGAATTCGTCAAATTGTGACGCTTTCATACAATATATTGCTATTTTTCTCTACTGAGCCGTTGGCCAGAATGTAAATTGCCCGGGTAATACATAAACCAGCGCGGCTATTAACACCAATCCAGTTAGAATCGCAGAGGTAATGAGGATCCAATTCGATAGACTTAGCGTGTCTTGGCGTCGGCTTTCTAATGGCCTTGCTACATTTGGCAGGGTTTGCATACTGACAAAAAACGCTACACTCATTAGCCCTGCTAAAGATACAAGCATTAGGGCATACGCACTGGGTAGAGCAGTTTTTCCAGACGCTAGGGCGCCTGTGGTTGTAAATATTAAGCCACCAATAACTGCGAATCTATGCACGCTACGCCAGTAGAGGTCTATCAGCCCGACATATGCCTTATCATCAGAATATCGCCCAGCCATTCTTGGCAGGCTGGTTACCGCCAAAATTACCGCACCAAGGTAACCACACAGCAAACAAATAAAGGTTGCCATTAGATAGGCTTCGCTTAGGTGGTACATAAAATTTTCCAGTTAGGTTTGCCCGCACAGTATAAAAGCGAAGCGGCATTTCTCTTTAGCTTTTTGGCAGTTTCTAACTTATGGCTAAGTCTTTTTCAATAATGCGGAAAAGTTTCTGACTTACAACGCTTAAGTGACTATATTGTTTAAGAGGAGTGGCATTAACGCCAACCAAATTCAGAGTACCTATGACGAATGAAATTTCTGTCCTTGGCTGGTCAGACAAAGCCAAAGACGACCCCAGTGTTATTCAACTTACAGCCCACCTTGAAAATAATAATGGCATCAAAGGGCTGGAAATATTTCACCCCAAAGATATCGAAAGTGCTGTAGAAGTCTTTCGCAGAGACGGTTTTGTAATCATCAGTGATGTTTTAAACGATGAACAGATAGACATTCTGCAAGTTGGTTGCACTGAGGTGGTCGATGAAATTCTCGCACTAGATCAAAATAAAAAGGGTAATCGAGGGTCACACAGATACTCCTTTGGCGGTTCTAGTATGACTCGTAGCCAGCTCCATAAACCCGCATGGCAAATGCTTTTAGACATCAAAGTAGTCACAGATATTGTCAGTGCAATTTTTGCTTCAAATGACTATACACTGCGTTCAGCGAGCGGAGATTTTTGTTTGCCAGGCGCGGTTCAATATCAACCGCTGCATTCAGATATTCGAGACTGGATTGATACAGCGCAAACGCCTTTCAGCGCATTTAGCGACCCAACAGGGCGAATGACCATACGGGATATTCCTTGCCCATATGTTTGTGTCAATTTCTTACCCCAGGAGTTAACCCGCCTCAATGGACCAACACGACAAATTCTAGGTACGCAAAATTCTCGTCGTTCTATTCCATCGCTGAGTGAAGAGCCTGAATGGATGCGGCTAAGTACCGTTTGCCCAGTCCCAGCGGGTGGAATTATGGTACGCGATGTCCGCGCTTGGCATGGCGGCACCCCGAATTTGTCTGATGCCACTCGATCTATCCCAAATCTAGAATTCTACGCGCCATGGTTTCGTGAACCCATAGTACCCGGCATCAGCTATACCGATTTCAAAAAGCTATCACCTCGTGCGCAAGAGCTAACCAAGTTCTGCGTAGCAGATTCGAGTGAAGAACTTATCACCGGTGCTACACTGCGTGCGCCATAACCGACTTTTGTAGGAAAACTATGCATTATCGCCAGCTAGGCCGTTCGGGTCTGCGGATTAGTGAACTGTGTTTAGGCACGATGAATTTTGGCTCTCGTACGCCCGCTAAAGAAGCTTTTGATATATTAAATCGAGCTGTGGATGCAGGTATCAATTTTATTGATACAGCCGATCAATACGGTGGTGGTGCCGGTGTAGGTACTACAGAATCCATCATCGGTCAGTGGCTGGCTGAGGACAAAACTCGTCGTGACAAGTTGATTATTGCAACCAAAGTACATGAGCCCATGTCCGACGACATCAATGATCAGGGCTTGTCCGCGCGACATATTCAAATGGCTTGTGATGCCAGCCTAAAACGCCTAGGCGTAGATCATATAGACCTGTACCAAATGCATCATATAGATCGTACTACACCTATCGAAGAGATCTGGCAGGCCATGAACCGACTATTTCAGCAAGGCAAAATTACCTACGTGGGATCAAGTAATTTTCCTGGCTGGGCAATAGCTCGGGCTAACGAAAAAGCCATATCTCAGCAAAAACTGGGCCTTATTACTGAACAAGGTCTATACAACCTAATAGAGCGCAGAGCCGAGCTTGAAGTGCTACCCGCCTGTAGAGAGTACGGCCTAGGACTGATCCCATGGAGCCCATTAGCGGGTGGCTTATTAGCTGGCAAAACTGGCGACAATCACGGCAGAAGACAAGCCGAAGGTATGCAAAGCGCTTTGCGTGAAAGGGCTGAGCAACTAGATAAATTCCACGCGCTTTGTGCCAACTTAGAACAGACAACCAGCTGTATAGCCTTGGCGTGGTTATTACACCAGCCTGGCGTTGCAGCCACTATTATTGGCCCTGGCTCTGTTGGGCAGTTAGAAAGTGTATTGCATGTGCCAGAAATACAGCTGAGCACTGCAACACTGGGGCAAATTGACGAGATCTTTCCTCCTTGCGGCGAAGCTCCAGAAGCCTATGCTTGGTAAATAGGCCGACTTAAACACTAACAATTTTCACTAGTGTTATGTGACTGCATGAACTCCTCAATGGCTTGTAAAAACCCGGCAAAGTTCTCGCGACGTAAATTGTGGCCTGCATCAGCGACCTTACAAGCCTCAATGCCCTTATTGAGCTCTTGTACCAATTTAACAACTGCTGAGTTCACAATACCGCCATCTGAGTAAAGTAATAGGCCAGGGACTTGAATATGTGGCAAAAGCTCTTGCCAATCGCCCAGATTTAGCAAGCTCATTGCATTGAAGCTGACTTGTTTGTTTGACTGCACCCAAGGCTCAAACTCGTCTTCATGCCAGTTCGGGTGGAGGCTTTTGCCGTGGGCGACAGCCTCCGCTGTAGATAAATCAGCCATCATTTCTACATAGTCACGAAAACCTTGCTCCCGTGATGGGCTGGCTTGGCTACTCACCAGTTGCCAGGGCGGGTCTTCAAGAATCATTTGCGAGACCAGTTGACCATGATATGCACTCAACCCAGCCACAGCGTATCCACCCACCGAATGGCCTATTGCTGTAACGGGTGCAAGGTCTAAGGTTTTTATAATTGTCGCCAAATCATCGGCTAGAGTTTCTATTTGTGCAGGCCCAGCCCCAGATAAACCGTGATTTCTGGCATCTACCATAATTATGTCAAAACGATCCTCAAGAGCCCTCGCGGTACGCGACCAACATTGGCCGTTGTCGGTAAAACCGTGGGACAAAATCAGATTCGGCTTATCGCTAGAGCCTGTGCGATAAAAATGAACGGACACACCATTACAGTCGATATTGCCATCGTTCCATTGACTCACTAACTGCAAACTCCATTTAGAATGTTTAGCTGCATAAATGGCTATATTAGAGGAGAGAAAAAGACCAATTATATTTAGCGGCATTCAATCGAAAAGTTGGTTTTACGCTAGGTGTCCAAGAGTCGTCTCCGCCCACGCCCATATGATAGCCATCGAGGTAGACGTACAAACCTGCTCCAGCGACTAAGTCATGTGTGTGGCGAGCCTCGGCTAACTGCGCCTGCCCATACGGGCTGACACTGAAGTTAAATTGCCCTGCTACCTGTAGGTCACCCAACTTCATTGCATTCACATTACAGCGTAGACCGTTCTCAGATGGAAAAATGTAGTTAGTGTGCATTGCGGTAACGGGTTGCTGCCATGTACCAAAGTCTGCGCTAGCAACACGATCAGGATAGTTTTCATGGGGACCACGCCCAAACCAGCGTACTTCCTCAGCCGCCTGTACGGTGCGAAAACATGCGCCAACTCTGGGTATAGGCGGCATATCGCCATCTACATTTACGGTAATAGAAACACTCATCCCACCACATTCAGTAAACTTATGCAGCCAGCTGGTTTTGATTTGCAGTTTTTCGTCATGATAGTGGCCGTGGTCGACTTCGATTAAGCCATTTGCGTGATCAACACGAATATCCAAGCAATGGTGCTGCAAATTGAAAATTCCCGCTTCTTGCCAGCGCGCTAGCCATGAATGTTTGTCAATATGGTATGCCTGACTGATACCTATATCGTTATCCAGTGGCGCGCGAAAAAAGTTGTCTTGCAATGGGTCGGTCAATTGCTGGGTGCCATTTTTTAGCCAGCCATCAATTAGGCCACTCGTCGCGTTCAAGCGCCAAGTATTAGGCCCGGCAACCACTTCATAGCCGCCATTAAAATCCGCAATCAATGCAGCCGCAGGTGCAGTCTCTGGCAGCGTATTGATCTGCGCAGGCACGGCAAATTGCCAACGCGCTACCTCATGAGCAGCATCAGACCAAGCTGTTGCATTGGTCTGAGTAACCCATACATTAAGCCAACTGGGTTGAATCACGTTAGGAAATGCTTTGGCTAAGTGAATCTTCTCGGACCCTCCGGGTGCAAGCTTAAGTGCAGTACTATCCTGGCCGAAACAACGCTCTTGGGTGACGAATTCCCAGTGCAAAATTTCATCTTCACAAGTCTTAAACGCATATTCGCTGGTGATTGTCATCGCGACGCCTTGGCCTTTATGCAAGCGTGCGGTAAATGGCTGCTGACAGCGTTTGGCTTCCATCAAGGCGGGGTGGGGTGTTCGGTCAGGAAAGACCAAGCCGTTGATACAAAACTGCCGGTCATTGATTTCGTCGCCAAAATCGCCGCCATAGGCCCAGTAGGGGACGCCCTCGGGAGTGGCTTTGTCCAGCCCTTGATCAACCCAGTCCCATATAAACCCGCCTTGCACGCGAGGGTGTTCGCGGAACATATCCCAGTAGTCAGAAAAATTGCCCAAGCTATTGCCCATAGCGTGAGCATATTCGCAAAGAATAATTGGACGTTCTTCATCCGCAAAACCCACCCATTTGTTCAGCGAGGGTTTATTCCCTATGTCTCGATGTTGCAATGTCTCTGTGTCGGTTCTGGCATACATTGGGCAAATAATGTCTGTGGCATAGGTATCCGAGCCGCCGCCCTCGTATTGAATCGGTCGTGACGGATCTATACGTTTGGTCCACTGATACATCGCATCGTGTGCGGCGCCATAACCTGACTCATTGCCTAACGACCAAAGGATAATGCAGGCGTGGTTAAAGTCTCTAGAGACCATTCTCATCATGCGTTCTAGGAACGCATTGGCCCACATAGGGTCATTGGCCAGTCGACTCATGGGTGTTACACCATGAGTTTCGATATTTGCTTCGTCCACTACATAAAGCCCAAGACGGTCACACAGTCGATACAGCCCTGGTTGGTGGGGGTAGTGGGAGCAGCGCACGGCGTTAAAGTTATGCTGTTTCATTAACCGCAAATCCTGCTCAACTAATTCAAGACTTTCCGTATGTCCGGCAGCAGGATCATGTTCGTGTTTATTAACACCACGCACTAACAGCGGCTTGCCGTTGATACACAGTTGTCCGGAAATTATTTCAACCGTGCGGAAGCCCACATCATAGGCTTCAGATTCGACAGGCCGCTTCTTAGCATCTAACAGTGTCACTGTGACTCGATAAAGAGCAGGATACTCTGCGCTCCATTGCTTGGGTTTATGTACCGGTATGGCTAGGTGACAACGGTCTGCGTAGGCACCTTTCTCATCAATGTGAGGCGTACCAATCGGGAACGTTTGCTGAATCAGTGCGGGGGTTGCTACGTCATCACCGTTCTCTTCGGCGTAAAGGGCCACAGCCACAGAGAGACCTTCTGCGCCTTCGGTTTGAATATCTAGTTTAAGTAGGCCATCTTCATAGCGATCATCTAGTCCCGCGCTCAGGCGCAGGTCAGTCATCCTCGCCTGCGGTTTTGCTAGCAGCCAAACCGAGCGGTAGATACCGCTGAGGTTCCACATGTCTTGGTCTTCCATGTAGCTGCCATCACAGCGCCGCATTACCATAACGCTGAGGGTATTCTGCCCTGAAACAAGAAGGTGGCTTAAGTCGAATTCAGCCGGTAGGCGGCTGTCCTGAGAGTAGCCTACCCAGTGGTTGTTACACCAAAGGTGGAAAGCACTATCCACGCCATCGAATATCACTCGAATCTGTTCGTCCTCAAACCATGTCGGCGGTATTTCAAATGAGCGTTGGTAACAGCCCGTAGGGTTCGCCTCGGGTACAAGAGGAGGGTTACAGGGAAAAGGATACTGAACGTTGGTGTAAATGGGATGGTCAAACCCTTGTAGCTGCCAGTGGCCTGGTACTATCAAGTCTTGACTCTCCGGCAGCTCCTGAGGCCATACAACTGGAACCGCTTCAACGCTATCAAACAAGGCAAATTGCCAAACGCCATCTAACGATAAAATCGATTCACTCGGCAGATCAAGCCGAGCAACTTTTTCATCCCGCCAACTTGATATTGGCGTATGCGCTGCCATTCTATGTTGGGATGTTATATCTGGTGTTTGCCAAGCACGCTGTGTTTTAAAATCCATAAGTAACACCAAGTTTGAATAACAATGAATAGTTGAAAAGGGCGGCGTTAAATATAGCAATTCTTGTCGGCACTTTGCATGATTTGGCATGATTTGACGCAATAACTGGCGAGTTAGATACATTTGCGATTAGGATTGCCCGAGCGATGGAGAAGCACTCGCTGCGAGGTGGTTTGAAAGCAAAATAAATATGCCTCACCTGCGAACAAAGCAAAATAGAACAAAACAAAGTAGAACAAAACATAACAAAAGAGAAAGCATGAGCCAGCAAACAAAATATCCGTCTCTGAATAATAGCAGTGTCTTTATTACTGGCGGGGCTACAGGTATTGGTGCGGCAATGGTTAAAGCATTCTGTGAGCAGGGCGCAAAGGTTGCATTTGTCGACTTAGATGGCGAGTCAGCTGCCACATTAGTCGATGAGCTCGAGCAAAGTGCCGGCGTGCGCCCATGGTTTAAACAGTTGGATATTACCAATATAGATGCGCTTCAATCTGCAATTCGCGACGCGTCTGACCGGCATGGTGCTCTGCAAACCTTGGTCAATAACGCAGCAAACGATATGCGCCACGCGCCCTCTGATGTCACGCCACAAAGCTGGCGGAATACGATGGCAATTAACCTTGATTCGACCTTCTTTGCCGCCCAACTAGCAGCAGAGTTAATGGCGAAAAATGGTGGCTCAATTATCAATTTCAGTTCGATCAATGCACTGCTTGGTCCAACCAATATGCCGGGTTACGTAGCGGCTAAATCAGCGATCATAGGATTAACTAAATCGCTAGCTAAGGATTACGGTAAATCTAATATCCGCGTAAATGCAATTTTACCCGGCTGGGTAGTTACCCAAAAGCAACTTGATAGCTGGTTAACTCCGACAGCTGAGGCTGCATGGATGGAGCAAGTGGCTCTGCAAAAACGCCTGTTACCTGACGATGTAGCAAGCCTAGCTTTGTTTTTGGCATCAAATGATAGTGCAATGATCACCGGTCAGAGCCTGACCATTGATGGAGGTAGAACTTAGCCTCAGCCGATTTCTATGGGCGGTGCAGGCGGCCATAGGGGTACGGTGGGTATTGAAGTGTCGGCAAATGGCTTAAAGCAGGTCAATCTTGCCAGTGGGTTGAGGTGTTTTGCGCCCTTTGTCTATCCGCAACAGTTTTTACCTTGGGCCCAGGTGCTCGCGGCTCAACGACCATCTATAGCCGTGAGCGCAGGTTTTAGAGATTTTGAAGTTGCAAACAGACGTGGCAATAGGCTCAACTGTAGTGGTAGAGACTTTGAGAAAGTACCCACCGCGCATAGTTTAGGCGCTTTAGTTGGAGGTTAGAGCTTGGAGGTTAGAGCTTGGAAGCTGTCTAACACTATTTCCACCGCCTTTATGCATGTTTCGAAAAACATGAGCCAATTCAGAAACGCTGAAATATTTAAAGTAGTAGAGTGGTACCCAGAGAGAGACTCGAACTCTCACGCCGCAAGGCACTAGAACCTAAATCTAGCATGTCTACCAATTCCATCACCTGGGCACTCAAGGCGCGGATATTACGTGCCTTCTAATCC
>Ga0115563_1000092_pt1 | contig 67678 bp, 55 predicted proteins | sample COGITO_mtgs_1105_2_FD_87198 | JGI IMG/M metagenome (GOLD analysis project Ga0115563, IMG submission 87198) | Pelagic marine microbial communities from North Sea - COGITO_mtgs_110519 | ecosystem: Environmental > Aquatic > Marine > Epipelagic | place: Germany:Helgoland, sampling site Kabeltonne...
ACAACGTTCCGGGTATGGTGTCGTAGCATCCCGCAGGGTGCTATGCACTATACCCATTGTTGGCATTTCGTTATTTTTTATTCTTCTTAATTGACTGTTTCACAAGACTTAAAATGTATTCCAAATCATCATCAGAGTTGATTTGCAGTTCGTAATCTCCATTTCCCCAATGACCTGTTGTCGAAACGTCTCTCATTAAGTTTTTCGGGTCGTCAAGTTCCCCAATATTCATATTCAGCCACATTTTAAGTGCTTTTCGTTGTGGGTGAATGTCAATTACATTACGACCTGAAACAAAGGCTATATATTTCTTTTTAGGTTTTACTTCAATGTTGTCGAAATTCAGGATTGCACTTTTCAGTTTTTCATAAAGCTCTTTGATTTCTTCGGTCACATTTTCTAAATGCTCTTGCTCCGAATAAACCTTTATTTCTTTAGCAACATTGTCAATAGTATTATCCGTTTTAGAAATTGTTTTTATACTTTCTTGAGCACCTGCTTTTTGAATTTGGTCAAATGAAACTGTTTCGTTTTCAAACCTTTTTACTTCCCAAAGTTCAATTGGTAAATCTTTGAAGTTTATAGCTTCTCTTTGGTAATTGGTAAATGCTGGGGAGACGAATAGAACTCTTGATTGAGACCAATCAACGTCATTTCGTTTTAATGTCTTATCTAAATTTTCATTGAATTCGAGAATGAAATCTGCCTTGTTGTTTAGCATTAATGACAAGTAGGCATATCCTTGGTCTATTACGCTAAAGTTTTTGTCTCGTTTGTATTCTATGATTACAAAAGCGTTTGCTTCTTTATCAAATGCCAATGTATCAATTCTGAAATTATTAAGAGCAAATTCAGATTTTACAAAGTCAAGTCCGAATACGGTCTTAAGGTTTTGTTCTGTTATGTCTTGTATTTCTTTCTCTAGTTTGAAAGGCTTTTCCTTTATGTACTCGAGTTGTTGTTTTATCTTATATAATGCCATTTTTTAGATATTCATTTCATTATTAATTCCTGCAATAAAAAGATTTTTCCCACCATTTGCAGGGTGTCGAACATAAGCACTTGGTATTTCTATATCAGTCAGTTGTGATTCAGGTTTTCTGCCTAGAGCTATAATTTTTTGAATTTCAAAAATTTGCAAGAGGTCTCTTAAAAATCTTTTACCTTCTTCTAGTTCCGTATTTGTCGGTGTTCTATTAGATTGAATGTCTGTGGCAGAATGGGGGTGGAAAGGAAAAATATTCCAAATTAGTGGCTTTGAAGCTAGTCTGGAGATTTCAGACCACACAATCGTTGCAGAAATTTCACTTTCCAATTTGTCAGTTTCATTTATGAATTCAATCCGTTCGTTATTAAAGAATGGATTGTCAGACAAAACCTTTTCGCTTGTAAAGCCAATTCCTGAAAGACGACAACCTTTGTACCCTGGAGCTTCTCCTAAAAGCAAATACTTGGGATTGAGATTTTTCATTTTAGTCAAATAAACTTTCAGATTGTTTCTCCTTATTTGACTTTCTCTACTATTACCATAATAAAGATTGGTCGTGTCATTTGTTTTCTGAACGAGCGAAAGTTTTAATATGAAATCATCAATTTGGTTCAATGTTCTGTCTTTTTTCTAATGAATGCCAACGTTGCGGCTAAAAAGCGTTGCTGTCCCGCAGGGCAGCTATGATATTTTAGCCATTGTTAGCTTTAGTTTTTTTATATTTCATGAGCATAGGTTGCGAAAAACGCCTCTTTGGTTTCCTTGTTTTGCTCTATTTTTGTAATGTATTTTCTAAACAGTTCTATTGCTGGAATTTCGTTTTCATAGATTTTTGATTCTTTGTATATGAACTTGTTCTTGTGGTTTATAAACTCAATTTTAAAATGTTTGAACTTACCAAGTTCGTCCTCTTGAAACTCGTTGTCTATTTGTCTAAATACTTTACAATAAATAAATGCTGTTCGAATACTAGTTTCTGGAACTTCTTTAAAGTGAAACTTGGTTGGCTCAATAGGGTATTCATAATCTCCAAATCGCTCAATCAGCCTTTTTTTCTTTTCAATTAACCGATTAGATTCTTCTTCATATTTGTCAGAGTAGCAATAACCACATTTTTTAAAGTTTAGACCTTCAAAAATCTTTTCGTTAATTTCTATATCTGCATTGTAGAAAGTTTTAAAAAATTCTTTCAAATAGTAAATAGTTGGTTCGATAAACAAATAATAATATTCTCTTAGAATGGCTTTTAGTTCATTGTCAGAATAGTCGGTAGGGTTATCGCTAATTTCATCTTCTTTAAACGCTAAAAATGTGGCTGTTTGAAATCGTTTTATAGCTTTTTGCCGTCTTTCATCACGTTTATAGTATTGGGCTGCATTATAGAGTAGACTATCAATTCGTGTTTCAATTTCCTCCAAAGTAAGATTCTCTTTGTATACGTTTCCACTGTTCTTATAGTCAACTTTTTGAATACCTTCAACTATTCCAAATTTGGTTTGAAGTCTCATTTGGTAAATGTCGGGTCGCTCAGAAAATATTTCTGCATTTTCCTTAAACCAAGTCCTATATTCTTCTATTTTTCCTTTTTCCTTTATTTCTGAGGGAATCCTATAATTGATAAAGTTTGAAGAAAGTCTTTCACAGTTTTCGTATTTATGATAAGAAGGGTTGGAGCCTTCGTAAACGAACTCTTGTTTGTCAACAACTTCTATTGGTTTGTATATGGTGTCAATATTTTCAATTGGGTTTTCGCAAAACTTCTTGAAATATTGAAGATTCGTTTTATCTAATCTGTTTAGAAAATAAATTGATTTTTTATAGGGTTGATAATCTCTAATATTATCAGGGATTTCCCCGATAAGTTTCTTGAAAACTAAATTTGTATTGTATTCAGTTACAAATGGCATTCTTGTTTTTTCTAATTAAAGCTAACGGTCTGTATATGGTGTCGTTGCTGACGTTAGGAAGCCATGCACTATATACCTTGTTGTGTTTTCGTGCTTTATTTTCTTTTTGTTTTGCAGTGTTGGACAGACATACTCTTTGACAAGTTTTGGCTCGTGCGGTTGGCTTTGAGCGACTTGGCAATGTGTATGGCTGTTATGCGTTGAAACCTGCATCTTGTAAACGAGATAAGTGTCTTTTAATATTTTTTTCGTGAAAATCATTTAACTTTTTAAGGCCATAAGCGAAATCTGCAATGTATTGTAATTCTTTCGCTGATAACACTTTCGCTTTAGTATCCCACACTACCATTTTCGTGAGCAAATCCGAACTGATTTTATTGTTCGATTTAGCTACTGGTAAACTTTCAGCTTCTGAAACTTCAACTTCATCAAAGAAATTTGGAGAACCTGCCAGAATGTTTTCAATGATTTTTATAGCATCCCTTCTTTGGTTATCAGACAATACCTTCTTCAAACGTAGCGAAGATTGAATATTAATTGCTCTGTCTTTTAGGTGTTGGGTCATGCTCTCAATTTCTGAGCCTATTTTGCTTATTTCGAGCCATTTTGCAATCGGTATAGATTTTATAAAATCAACTTCGGCTTGGATTAGTTGACTTTCAAGTTCATCTTCAGTTATTCTTTTCCTTTTTTCAGATGATTTATTTTCCAAGTCTGCCTTTAAACTTTCCAAGTCAATGTTGAAATCCTCATTTTTGATTGCGTTCCAACAGTCTTCTTTTTTTGCCCACTCACCATATAAAGAACCCGGAGCCTGATTTTTGATGTAATCTTCTATTTTAGACATTACCTCATGGAGTTTGTCTTTAAGAATCTCGCTCAAGGATTGTTGTTTCCAGATTTTGTATAGATCAAGGTTATAATCCAATTTGAGACCTAACCAAGCTATTGAATAAGGTACTGTTATGTACCGCATATCGCCAATTGCATTTGGTTTTACACCGTATATTTTTTCAGCATTTTTGAATAATAATGCTTTTGCAACTAAATCCTCAAACCAAATATTGTCAGGTTTGAAACTGAAATTATAATTCAGGAATTGAGCATAATTCTTCTGACTTCCTCTAACAACGATATGTGGCCCAACAACTAATTTCTTGCCATTATAAACTTCTTCATATGAGTTGATGTATTTAGCAAGTAACTCCTTAGTAAACATTTGACTTCTTGGGTTCTGCTTGTCAAATTGTTTTCGCTTTGATGGAGTTATTCCGAATCGGTTTCTATCATTTTTATACTGACCTCGTGAGCGCTCAAAGAACCAGCGTGTTTGGGTCGTTTCGCCTGAAATCGGTGGAGCCCAAGTTGTTCTTGACAGTTTCTCAATCAGTACGTGGTTTTCTCTGTTAGAACTTAAATCAGAAGCGGATACACGATTTTGAGTGTTTGCGTATTCTGCAATACGTCCTACAATTTCAGAAAAATTGTCTCTGTTTTTTACAATCGTCAGTTTTACTGGAACGAACACTTTGCTAATATCTACTTTATCTTTCTTCCAAGTGTGATAAACAGATGCTGTTGTTTGACCGCCATTTACAATTTGAAAATCTTTTACCTGCGCAATTGCCTTTCCTTGATTATTGGGTAGATCTGAGATAGTAACTTCTTCGGCAGTTGCTGCTATACCATTATTGAAAGCCATAAACATGTGCTGCTCTTTCAAAATAGTGTTACGAATTCCTTTGTTTATTTTACCTGTAAATTGCAGAAATGAACGAACATTTTGTTCTAAAAGCCTAGCCCCATATTGTTCATAAATATCGGCAAGTGCAAGACCTGGAATAATTGCGAGCCAAGATTGATAATCAGAATTTTCAGTTTCATTCACAATACAGGGAACTTTATAGCCAGACTGTTCAAAGTTGATTTCAATAGGGACTCTTGATTTGTCTGAAAGATTGAAAAGATAGTTTATATCAATCGTTCTATAAAATACCGTATAACCTGCAACTGTATCCGAAGTTTTTAAATCAGCTTTTACTTCTCCATTCGTAATTAAGAAGATATTTACTCGTGTTAAAAATTCTTTAACTTCTGGAACATTCGCTAAAGTTTGAGCAAGGTCAAATATTTCTGAACTTTCCTCAATTTCATTTACATAATCTTTATAAATCGCATTTCTGAAAAACTTTACAGCTCTATCAATCGTCTTATCTGCATCTCCTTTTGTAACGCTTTGAATGGCGGAATCACCATTATATATTGTTACAAATAAGTCTAAGGTTTCATAATTTTCATATAGTGAATAGCCGTTGATTTTATGTTCAACGCCTCTTTTGCTTATCTTTTCATCAAAACAAACTCGATAGTTTTCAGTCTCACCGGCATCTGATAAGAAAGACAATGCTAATTCAGTAAAAACCTGCTCTGGATTTGTTCCTTCTTCCTCTGTAATTAAGGTTGAGTTAATCTCTTCTTGAATATCTATATAGAACTTCTGTAATTCTTTGTTTTCCATAACAAATGCTATTGTATTTCACCTAAAAGAGTTTCTGTGTTTATTCTCCATTCCTCTGATTCGGATAGAACAATTGAATATTTTACATCACCAACACCAATTGGAATTTGATTTTCGGTTATTCTTGGGAAATTACCAGAAACTCGGTATAGGTTTTCTTGGCGAATGGTATAACCTCTTTCTTCATATAAAGGCCTATGTATTTCGTAATATCCAGATTCCAATAATTTTAGTTTAAACAGATTGGATGCCATTGTATTCTCTTTCAATATATCCAAAACCTCATCAATAAGTGAATTCAATGATTCACCATTACCAACTCTTATGTCAAGGGAAAGATGATACAGAAATATTTTTTCAATGATAGAATCATCTAACTGTCGTTCACTAGTGATATGAATTTTTTGATGATTATTACCATGAGTAGTTTTTACTTCAACTGCCCAATTAGAATATTGAAAGTCTTGTATTGATTTTTCAGGACCAAGCCAAGATTTTAGGCAATAGTTTTTATCAGATGTATTGTTCAAGAAAAAACGTAAAAAATAAATTTCACCATAAAGACCTCTTTGTGCTTCATCTGATAATCCTTGCTTACCAACTTTTTCAAATAAGGATTGCCATTTCGCCAAACGTTCTAACAATTTTTCTACTAAAGTTTGCTCCGTTGTTACTTCTGACACTCCAAAAATCAAATCTTCACATAGGGTAGAAAAAATGTCTTTGTGCTGTTTATTGAGTAATAGAATGAGTAAGAATTTCTTTGATTTATCTCTTTCATCAGGCAGTGTTTCTATCTTGATGTCTTTGAGTTTGTTCCATTGATTTTCGTCAAAAGCAAATGAAACACTTATTCTAAAAGCAATACATCTCAGTTTTTCTGGAGCTTTTAAAGCAATAAACACATCAGGCAAAACTTCTGCTGAATATCTCTTATAAAGCAATCCTGAATGACTGAAATTATCATCCTCTAAACCGAGCCAAATATTTTCAATCTTCGTCATCTCCATAATCTTCAAAATCTTCTTCCACAATATCAAATCTGTCGAGTAACTCCTCGTTAACAGCATAAGATACTGGAGCGTTGTAATTACTTTTAGGGAAACTTATTGCATAGCCAACAAATGGATTAATTCCTTTTGGTAAAGGATTTTTGGGGTCTATACTTTCTTCAGGGTCAAGGAGGTAAATAATTAATAATGGTTTCTTAGTGTCTCTTATTTCATTTCTAACTATTTGTCCGTTCGGATACATTGCTTCACCTTCTTTTTTCCTGTGAAGATTAGTTAAGGTCATTGCTCTTTCATATTCTTCATCAGTGAAATCAATAAATTCATCTGACGGACTTATGATATGGGATTTTCTTAAATAATATATCTGTTCATTTGAGTTCTTATCATCCTCCGTTCTTTTCCATTGACCAATTTGAACGTCTTTGCCATTTACCTCAATAGTTGAGTTATTTTTTGGATTAGGTTTAGTCATCAGAGCAATTCGCCAATCCGTTAATTCACCGTTTCTTAATTGAGCATCAATGAATTGAATTATTTTTCTAGGTTCAGCCTTTTTAAGATTTTCCACAGACTGCATTCCTTCAAAAAAATTGATGACTTGCATAGCAGGTATATCAAACCACAAATAAGCGTTTGGTTTAGAATTAAAATTGGTAGGTAATCCTGATATGAATTTTTGAGTGTTTTTGAAGTTATTGTCAATTACAGAAATGTTTTTCTTAAACTCATATGATTCAACTAATCTGCCTGCCCAAGAAATCTGAACTGTAATCGCAGAACGCATTTTATTAGTTGCTGATATTTGAAGAACTCCAGGATGCGTTCTTACTTTTAAGGCATACTGTTCTGGGGTTGAACCCGCAACATCTGTCATATAATCAAATTCTTCTCTTAATTCTTCTGATGCTTGCGTAATATGGCAGAACCATTCATTTAACTCTCTACTTGTAAACAAACGGCATAAATCAACATACCCACCTCTATAACCAAACCAACGCCCCATTTGCATTAAGGTGTCATACATTCGTGAAGCTCGCAAATAGTAACTAACTGAAAGACCCTCCAAGGTCAAACCTCTTGATAATTTATTTCCACCTACAGCAATAACTGATAATCCGTTTTTATGGTCAAAATAATCAAGGGCTTCACCCGAACCACCATGGATTGATTTCACTTCTATTCGTGAAGCTGAGTCATTTAAATGCTCTAGTACATCACTCCATAAATGGACTTGTGTCTGAGAATCCAAGGTTTTAAGCTCGGAGTCTAAAATTTGTTGAGAAACGGTTACGAAGGATTTATAACCATTTTCATCTTGTTCAAAGGTTGTTTTGAATTCATTAAGAATTACAGAATCGTTTTGGTCAATGCCTCTTCTGTAATAAATAAATTGATTTGATACTAGTTCCGCAATATGATCTTGCCAAAGAACAAATCTTGAAACATGAATAAGCATGGAATTATGTACCGTTGTTTGTCCTCTTAATCTTCTGATTGCACAAGTAATAATAAAGCAACGTATTGCTCTTTTTAAAGATTCGGGCAATGAAGAAGGTTTTTGGTCATCCTTTTTATGTCTATCAGGAACAAAATCACCATAATCATTAATTCTATTAACAATTGGAAGAACTGTATTAGATGTTTCATCTTCTTCCAATGGACTAAATCCAAAAACTTTCTCTGGGCCAATGTAGTTTGAAGGTGCTGGAATATTTTTTATAAAGTTTCTTGGGAATAAGTTTTGGTCGTCCAATGGAATAAAAATATTGGCGAATGGAGTGGCTGTATAACCAACATAGGCATTTTTACCAAAGAGGTTAAGTATTTGTGTAATCCATCCATTAATCGAGCTTTGCCTTTCAGGATCGTTCGAAATATTAATGGAAGCGTTATCTGCCTCATCATCAATAAGTAAAAGAGATTTGTTTCTTATTATACGCCCCAGTTCGCTATCTTCATTAGCTTGTGCTCCTAACCATTGATAAATTCTACGAAGCACGTGCGGATTCTTTTTTATAACCGCAACAATAGGTTCAGATGTGTTAAAGTTTAAACCTAATGCATTTGCAGCACCTTGCGTAAAATCTCCCTTCTCAATGCTTGAAGTTAGAGAATGGGCAACTATCGGAGAGCCAAAGTAAGGGTCTCCAACTCCAATTTGAATACTTCTTTGGTCGAAAGCTCTGGTATGTTGTGTGTCAAATCCTAAGAAACTTTCGTCAATCCTTATTTGAGTTTGGCTTCTAAGATTATTATGAATTCCTGCCAAAACGATAATTAATCCAAAACCAGCATCAGCTGCTTTACAAATAAGCCCTGTATAATTTGCAGTTTTACCTGATTGAACTTGACCAACTACCAGTCCCTTTTTGTTTATTGTAGCCTTGATTGAAGGGTCAAAAAAGTTGTCAAGAATGCTATCCGTTATTCTGTCTAGTTTATTTATTACATCTGGAGCAAAATTCTTTTCTATTTCCAAATACTCACGATACCTGCCCCAAAACCCATTTTCGAAGTCAATTTCTGCTCTTTTTTCACTTAACCAAGGATTATTTTCATCCTCCTTTAAAATTGTTCCAAACTCATCTTGTCTAATTGTATAAAGTTCTTCAATTCTTCTAATAAGCATTTCTCGATTTTCATTTACGAAATACTTCATTTTAAGAACTTCATCAACTGCATCTTCAATTTCTTCTCTTGTGAATGAAGCACTATCAGATAAGAGTTGTCTGATGTTTTTTATAGGGTCTTTTTTACTCATTTATCAAAAATTCAATGTATTCTGGATAGAAATTATAAGGTTCGGTATTTAATATTCTTGCCTTTGCTTTTTCTGTAGATAATCCACTTGTTACAAATCCGTTAAAAAGCTTTTGCATAGTTTCCTTTATCGCATTGTGGTCTATTCCTTCAAAAGGCTGTCCGTGTGGCTTTTCATTTTCGCTTTCTTGAAGTGTGATTAAGGGGACGGGTATTGTCTCTTCAATAAACTGAATAACCTTTTCAATGTCTTTTTTTAAATCGCCAGATTTGGACAATAGTTCATTTAGAAGAGGATGTTTGCGATTGATTTTATAAAAACGCTTTCCGTGCCTAGCTCTTTCTTCCCAAAACGGAAAATATTCATCTGAAGCCAATTTTCGTTTAAGCACTTTTCCTTTGTGTCTATAAACTTCAACTGCTTGATTTCTTGCTTCTTTTGCAACTGCTAAAATCTGTTCACGATAAATTGAGGGTGGGCGAGCAATAGATTTTTTGATGTCGATTTGCCAATCATCATCAAAGTGGTTTGGTAGGTCAATTTGAACTCTACAAAGGTCATAATGTACCTCTCGTTTAAACATCCCTAACCAATCACCCGCAACTAGAAGTCTTCTATTTCGATAAACATAAAACCCTTGATGTCCAGTCCAGCTATCTTTTGGGCCTTTGCCATAATTATATTGTTCTGCAGATAGTTTTGAGCGGTGTGGTAATACAAACCCCTTGATTCTAATTGAACCTCCTTCCAATCTCGTTTCAGGTTTAGTTTGCAATCCATCAGCACCAATCATAAATGGATCCCAGGCCTTTATTTCACGTTCACGGAAGTAAATTTTTAATCCTTCATCCATATATCGGTGAAAAACCATTGATAAGTGAGATTTAATGGAATCCATAATTCCCATAAACTTAGCTTTCGCTTCTTCATTGTCTTCTGCTGTGTCTTTTGTAAGCCTATCCAAATCCCACCAAACAACGCAAGTCCCTGTTTCTAAGGTTTCGATTTTATGTGTCCAGTATTCTTCGTCAGGAATGTGTCTAATTAATTTCCATGCTTGTGCTTGGTTCACATAGTCTAAATCCCAAGTCCAGTATATCGGCTTGTAGTCTTTTGCTTTTGAAAAAACTGTTAGTTTTCGTGATTGTGAAAATGATGCGGTTTTTAGTCCTAAACCAAACCGCCCCAAATCGTTACTGGTTCTTTCTTCCAATGGATTTCTACTTCCAGGCCGCATAGCTTGAATGAGTTGCTCATTGTTCATTCCTGTGCCATCATCTAAAATAGATAATGTTGTGTTCGAACCTTTCCAATCGTAATCTACCCAGATATTCTTTGCTCCAGCGGTAATCGAATTATCAATAATGTCTGCAATGGCAGTTTCGATTGAATAACCTATTGCACGAAAGGTTTCAATCATTGAGCTTGCTTCCGGCTCAGCAGAAGTGGAGGGTATGTTAGAGTAGTCAATCATTAATCTTTAAGTGCTTTTGAAATTTCTACTCCGATAAATTTCGCCATCAAAGGCGGGACAGCATTGCCAATTTGTTTAAATGCAGCCGTTCTGTTAGTTCCCTCTTTTTCCCCTTCAAAGTAATAGTCATCAGGAAATGACTGTAGGCGAGCAGCTTCTCTTACACTAAGGGATCTATTTTGCTTTATGTCTGGGTGAATATAATAATGACCATCTTTGGCAATATGAGCAACAACAGTTTGTGAGTAAGGTAAATCTGCTGCTACAACTTTAAATCTGTCAAAAAACGAAGTACGATTGTTGTGGGATTTTAACTTTTCTGGTAAATCATTGTAGTTCAGACGCTCTTGTTTTTTCTCCCATTTCTGAACAGCTATTTTGTAAATTTCTTTGTCTTGTTCTCTATGTGGTCGTGCTACATGTTGTGTTAATATGTCAATTCCATTTCTTAAGGCGTAAGATTTGAGATACTCGGTTGATTCTGTTTTGTAATTCAGAAATTTATCAACTCCCTCACCAGCTTTTATAACTGGTAAATCTTCCAATAAATCTTGAACTAGATAGTTATTTTTAAATGCTAAATCTTCTAATTTTGGAATATCAATCTTTCTATTTTCTTGCCACCCAAGAATGATTATTCGTTTTCTGTTTTGCAATACACCAAAGTTTTTTGCTTCAAGGGTGTGTAGTTTTATTTTATAACCTTTTTTGTTAAAAATCTTCTCCATTTCTTCGAGATAGTGCCCACCTTTAGCTGACTTTAATCCCAATACATTTTCAAACACAAACATTTTCGGTTTGTACTTTTCTAAGTATTTAGCATATTGAATAAATAGGTAATTTCTTGGATCGCCTTCCATCTTTGTTTTCGACCGAGATCTCCCAACTAATGAATATGCTTGGCATGGTGGTCCTCCAATAATCAAATCGACTTTTTTACTTCCTAAGCATTTATCTATTCGATTTTGAATTTCCTTGTTGTTTTCGTCCCCGATTGGTGCGTTGATAATAGATTCTAAAACCTCATTTGGCACCTTTTTATAAAGTTCCTCACGAGTAATTTCTCCCTTTAGATATGATATGTATATTTTATATTTCTTATTAGATTTTAAATAGTGATATGCAGCTCGGGTTTTTAGTGTGTTACAAGCAGATTTTTCAATTTCAACGTGGGCAATAGGTTCAAAACCAGCTTGGATAAATCCTTCTGAAAGTCCACCTGCTCCTGCAAATAAGTCTATAAAATTCATCCGCTTATTCATTGCTATTTGGCTTATTTGATACAATTAATTCTTTGACGTCTATGTCTAATATGTTTGCTATATCTATTAATATTTCAAGTCTTGGCTGCTGTCTATTCTGTACGTATCCGTTTACCATGTTGTAACTTTTGCCAAGTTTCTCAGCGAGCCAAGTTTGTTTTATTCCTTTGTCTTCAAGCACTTCTTTTATTCGGTTCATTTCCGTTTAAATTTGAGTAGCTAAAATAACCCAAAATTTCCATTTATATTGTTTTTCAATATACTTTTAGTTCGTTTACTTGTTGGTCTGTTCGAGCGTTGGCAAAAAATAGCTCTTTTGGTTTTTTCAGCGTTTGCCTGTGTGTAGGCAAAAACCAAATGTGCTATTTGTGCGGTGGCTCTTTTTTCGCATGAAACACAACGGATTTGGCTAAGAAACGTACGAATATCGAGCAGAATTGTACTTGTGGAAACTGTACTTGTAATTTAGGAGAATCATCATCGGATAGTTTAAACGGAGTATGTTTTCTTAGCCCTTGTTGTGACACGTCTTTTTTTATTTTTTCAGCTTCAGCAAGTGTGTTTCATTCCCCAATTATGATGAGGAAGCGTAAAGGTGTTTCTTTATATAACTCTGAGCAGTAGTCACCTTTTCAGAGGCGTAAGTAAAAGCCTTATTTATGTTGTTCGTTGTACGTAGAGTCGTCTTTCATTTTAGATGTGTCACAACGGATTTGGCTATGAGCAGTAGCGTCCCGGAGGGCGCTATTGCTTATAGCCGGTGTTGGGGCATCGTGTTTTTTCTTTTTTTTTAACGGACTAACCTCTCTTTCTAGGGCAATTCTCGTGTTGCTCCACTTGTACGAGTTTATTGTCCGAAAACTCTGATTCAATTTTGGTCTTTAGGTTCAAAGCCAAGTCATTTTCAATTACACTCAAATCGAAACAGTAATCAACTTCACCTTCTCTTCCCCAAGGAACTTTTTCAAACTGAGCAGTTTTAGAGTTATTTAACCCAAGTGATGAAATGAGGGATTCAAGTTTATCAATGGCTTTACCATCTATACCTGAGCCTCTACTAGAGAATGTAACTACAAGATAACCTGTCTGAGTGGCTTGCTTAGTTTCATTCTTGTCAATCTTCTGAGCCTTTTCTAAACCCTTAGGAACTTGTGTTTCGGTCTCAGCTATGTTGTCCTTCTGTGTCGTGTTTTTGTCTTGAATTTTTTCATCCTGTTGATGGTTTGCAGAACACCCTAACACGAGTATCATGCTTAAAATGGCTAAACTATTTTTCATATCAATTTTCTATTATCAGTTTTACATGATGATTCTTGGAGCTGGTCTTGACGTGCAACGAATAGACTCCGTTTGAAAGTTCTGGAACAGAGATGTCAATGGTGTTTGAGCCATTCAATAATTGAGAATTAGAAGCATAAGTAAGTCGCCCTGTCAAGTCATAAAGTCTAATCTCAATGTCTTCAGTCGGATTAGAATTAATGCGAATTGAAAACCCTCCTGAATTAGGATTAGGGAAGACCTCTAATTCATTCAATTCATGAACAGAGTTAAGACCTGTAGGAAAATCGACAACTATGCAGTCTGTCTTAGTATTACTTGAATTTCCAAAGCTGTTTGTGGCAGTCAATGAAACAGAATAAACACCAGCAGATTGGTAAGTAATGCTAGTTGGATTCTGAGCCGATGAACTAGGCGTATTTGCACCTGAGAATGTCCAACTCCATGTACTCGGACTATTTGTCGATAAGTCTGAAAAGTTGACCGTTAATGGAGCGGGGCCAGATGTAACATCAGCAGTGAACTCAGCATTTGGTGGGTTTCCAATTGTAATGAATCCTGTTTTTGTTTCTGAATCATTGCCCCAGCCATTAATTGCAGTGAGAGTGACAGAGTATGTGCCTACTGCGTTGTATGTGATTCCAGAAGGGTTTTGTTGTGATGAACTCGATGGAGAGCCTCCTTGAAAAGTCCAAGCCCATGAGGTTGGACTACCAGATGATAGATCACTGAAATTAACGCTTAAACCAGACGAACCAGTTGTTTGGTTAGCAGAGAAGTTTGCAACGGGCGGGTTGCCAGTTGAACAGCCGTCAGAGTTTTGAAGACTACTTCTAGAATTATAGAGGGTTGCTTCCATTTCTCTGTATTGCCAATATGTAAACATGTTTAGACATTCGTCATCTGAGTAGTCCATGTAATTTACATACATATCACCACCTAGCCCTGCATTGCTACAAGAAACAGGAGCCGATGTTGGACAGCCAGAACTTGAGCCACCTTGGTTTGGAGTGTCCTCTATATCATCTGAACCATTGCAAGCCGTACCATCATCACCCCAAATGTGATAAAGGTTTAGCCAATGACCCACCTCGTGCGTTGCGGTGCGTCCGAGATCGAACGGGGGAGATGCTGTACCAGTAGTTCCAAAATATTCATAGTCAATTACGACCCCATCCGTAGCTGCACTTCCTGTTCCCGGAAATTGAGCATATCCGAGAGTGGTGCCGGATAGGTTCACTACCCAAATGTTCAAGTAGTCATTTCTTGGCCAAGCGTCTTTTCCGCCCATTGAAGTGAATTTCATTTCATTGTTTCCACTTGATGAGAAAGAAGTGACGTTTGTGGATGTTCTCGTAATCCCATTTGTCGGGTCGCCATTTGGATCCATAGAAGCGAGACAAAATTCGATTCTAGTATCTTTCGAGAAGCCTCGAAACCTAGAAGGAGCAGAGGTTATATCATTATTTAATCTCCTGAAGTCTTCGTTCAATACATCAATTTGAGACTGAATCTGACTATTTGAAATGTTCTGAGTAGCATTATTGTACACTACATGCACTACGGTTGGGATGGTAATAACAGGGTATATCGTATCATACATTGTGATTGTACATGCAATAGGAATAGAGTTACTTGCACAATCATATTCATCCATCAGAACATTGTAGCTACCGTTGGTTAAAGGAGAAAAGTAGATTCTGGATTGAGGTGAACAAGTTGAATAATCGTCATTGTAGGCCTCAAGGTTGTTGTTTCCACTTTTATAGATGGTAATCTGGGAGTCGAATGCGTTGTCTCCACAAGTGGAAATTTGATAAACCCTTCCCGCGATCATTCCAGTGACAGTGGTATATTCTCCACCGTATAAGTAAGTAGTGACACTATTTCCAACTGAAGTAGGTGCGGAAACTGTTTCCCAATATGCGTTGTTATTCGGGCATTGAGCAAAGGCTAGAGCTGAATACAGAACAAGACCGAATATGAATATAGTTGTTCTCAATTTCTCATGTTTTTTGATGGTGAATCAAGCCTAGTTAGTTCTTTGTATAATTCTGGGTCTTTGGCATATAAATCTTGTTTCGCTTTTGCCCAGTTTAATCGATCAATTTCAATATCTCCAGTTGGCTGATAACCGGGTAGAGCAGGAAGTTTAAAACCTTCCTCTGCAATGTACCGTCCGCTGGACTTTATTAGAGAATCGTTTTGGTTTTTTACTTGTTCTAGTCGTATAGCTGTAGCAGAGTCGTTTTCGATTTGATTTGCAAGTACTTCCATAGTCGCACAGTCTCTTGTCTGTGCTTGAATTGAACTGAATGTCAGTAAAGACAGTCCAGCTAGCAGAGCTTTTATTGTTTTCATAGGTTTTGGTTTTGAAGAAGTTGATTTCATATTCTAGGTTGGTATTTTAGGTTAGTCCGTTTTATTTTACATGTGCCCCAACAATTGTATAAGGTGACAGTCACTATTATTTTTTCTTGAGCATTCCAGCCAAAGACGCTGCCATCCTGCCAAACAATAATAGTCTATGCAAGCGAGTGAGCCAAGAAGCTTTGTTGTACGTAAGGTGTGACAAAAGGGAACCCCTTTACCTAAACAGATACATTTTCCCAAACTCCTTTTTGAAGTATTGGTCTGCATCGGATTCCAATCTATATATATGATCGCCGTCAATTTTCATAATGGCGCGGTACATATACACGCCATTGGCAAGTCTATCGCCATACTCATCGGTCCCGTCCCACGCATATTCGCTAATATTTCTACCAATATGCATTGGGCCCAACTCATCCTTGGTGATTTCTCGAACAACCTTTCCCGTAATTGATAGAATTTGAATCGTGAATACGTCTGGAATTTTAGTGCCAGTAAGCGTAAAAACGAAACGTGTTGAAGTAGTAAACGGGTTTGGATAATTCATGACCTGCGTTACCATGCTTTCGTTGATTACTTCAAATTCGATCGAATAATTTTCAGAACCAGAGGCATTGCCTGTTGCGTCTCGTCCCATAACACTTAGCGTGTATGTGCCATTTGCTAAGGCCGCTGGTCTGTATGTCACACGGGCCTTGTTTTTGGAATCAAGAGCGGGTTCGAATTGCATTATTTCTGCGCCTTGCTGAATGAACGGAATTCGGTGTTGTTGACCCGTTGGATTCGACAGGAACACATCGAATGATGTTGTATCTGTCATTAGAATATACGTGTTGTCGTCCTTTAGTTCCATCACAATTTCAGGTGTGGGCGAAACAATGTCACCGTTAAGGATATGCACGCCATCGAAAGTCACGTCTAGCAAGGGATTGTTCCTGTCTGCATCCACAGTAAAGGATCGGTAAGCCCGATTATTGAAGGCATATTCTTCCTTGTGCCATTCCGTGTCCATCGGATTTACCTCCATCCAGAGGGTGTGCCGTCCCTTTAATCTAATTGTGCGAATCTCTATGGAGTCGAAAATCACCTCGGTGGCCAACAACTTGTCGTATCGAATGGTATCCGCTTGCAGAATATCTCCATCCTGATTTGTGAGCCAATAACGCACCATGAATTTCCCAAAGTCGTAGTCGCTAATATTCTGAATTGCCGCTCCAAAGTGAAAGGCCTCACCTGCTGAAATTTTGGACGCACGTAGGGCTGTTCCAAGCACGGGGTTCACAGCCGCATCTGGTGCCGGGTCAAACAATAAATGCCAAGACGCCAGTTGTGAAGGGGTGCCATTTTCATTGTCTGAAGTATGATAGTCGAGATTCAAATCTAAAACAGAATCAGCATCGATGGTTGAAAGAGCACCGGTCCCAGAAGCAATTAATGTTTGCTCAATTATTTCTGAACCGAGCAGGTTGGTTGAGGTAACGGTGGCTTCAATTGCATCGCCAATCGGTTCTAATTTTCGAGATTTTAGATGGAACGATTCCCAATTCATAGCTGGACCTACCACAGGCCCTGATATGGATCCCTGCTTGACAGTTGAGATAATTTTCTCGCGCATGTCAATGATGTCTGTCGGATTTCGGCCAATTTCCTCTCGGCTAGTATTTGGAAACCCCTTTCGAGTGAAGAATATATATGGGTTTCGATTTTCTACATATCGAATACTATCAGCGCCCAGTGCCTCAAAAGCAGTGAAATGTTCATCTTTCCAATATGTAGTATCCTGAAAATCAGCATAACGAAGTGTATATGCCAAAAGGTAGTAGCCATCGGGAATTTTCTCAGTTATCATAGATATCATCGAGTCCATTTGCTCTGGCTTGCGTGCTTCAAATGAAAAGAAATACTCGGGTCGAGCGCGGTTGTCTTGCGGATCGTCCAAGTAGTTGTTGCTGTTTCCGAATTGATTTTCTGTATTGTAGAATGTCCCTTTATCATATCCATAGCAACCCCATGGAGCAAGGTCTATGGTGTCAATTACCACGATTGCCATGGCTGCCTGTCCGCCAGGCTCAACACCGCGTTCACCCAGCGGAGCGCCTTGACCATCTAGCTCAAAACGAGTGGCATCATGTTCTGATTGTGTTTGAGATGAACCAATAACATTTACATACAACTCTCGGGAAGCCTCTTCAAACACAAATCTTCGATTGTTTCTGTTGCCGGTAATGAAGTCGTAATTGTTGTTTTTGAACTGGTAAAAATGATCTTGTCCCCAGCCCGTTTCAGAGGCGATCACTTGGAAACTATATTCACGCCACTTAGATAAATCGTCAACAGGGGCCACTCTCCAAAAGAAGACTGTGCTATCCAGGAACCCATGAGCGTTCAGTCCTGGATTCCATTCCACGATGGCACCACTTTGTGTGATTTTTTGCGAACCGAATTGAGTAAAAAACGGACTATCGTACGTGTCTGTGGTGTCGATTTGAATGGTGTATTCTCTCGATGGTGCAAATGGATATCCCGTATTGGCTCTTAGTGTGAGGTCGAAATTTGGTACCACGGCAAAATTGTACGGAAATACAGGGGCGATGTCTCCGTCAATTATCTCAAACTGCATCGAGGTGATTTCGTTGTTCGTGTAGTTGTCAAATTCAGGAATGCTGTCTCCCGGAAGGTCAATTTGAATGGTCAACTCGTTCTGGCCAATATCTGCTCCCTGTTCCACGCCAAATCGAAATACAACTTCGGCTTTGTATCCGATACCGTCTAGCGTATGAAACTGAATTTCGTCCTGTTTACTAGTAGGAAAGGATCGTGTTGCTCTGAGTTCAATCGGTCCTTTCACAGATCGTCCAAGATTTGTCACGTCCACGATCACATCGAAGGAATCAACATCAGTAGTAATAAATGCTGGGTCGAACCGAACTTGAGGGCCATTCCCAGGATCATTTATGCTCATTTCTGGATTCTCATGAGGATTCAACATAAAGGCTGGGTCGCCGTGTAATGTCATTTCTAGACCCATTCCGATATAAGCAAGTTCAAGGTTGTTGTTGGCAGTATTCGGCGCAATGGAGTTGGCCGCCAGTTGCATTTGCTCAGCCAAACTTTTTCCATAATCGAGTTCAGATATATGCCGATGCAATCGACCTGTATACGTATTTAGGTATCGAGGATCGCCCAGGCCTGGGGTTGCTAAAAAGGCTATCGCTCCGAGTCCGGATATTAATACATACTCTTCGGAAATACTAGAGACCGATGCGCTTGGAAGGTGAATGTTTCCTGAGTAGCAACTGTTGGCCATCACTACCGGATATTTTCCATTGTTGTCCCAATCCTTTGGGCTGTCAACGTTCAAATCAAATCCAGTTGTGGTGCCGTGTCCGAAAAAGGTCATGATCCACGCCATCACTGATCAGGTCACGAATGGTATCCAAATCAAGTTGTTCAATGACGCTTCCGCTGGTCTTTGAGAATAGGAAAACCTTGCCCCCAAAATTCGGCCCTTCAATCGAATTCTTATAGGAGTTTAAGCAGCCCCTAAATTGATCGTTCTCTTCAGAATTGTTCCCGCCAGCAAAGTGCAAAACATGTTTTTGCCATAGCTTTTTGCCAATGGTATACTCAGCAACAATACTGTTCTGTGCGTTTTCGGCTTCGATGAGTTTGTTAAGGTATGTATTGACTTGGGTATTATTGGTCGCGGCGATTCGACCCGTTGCAATGGCAGCGGCATAAGGATGGTTAGATAAACCCATTGTCAGCAGATTGTCCGAAGGAGGAGAGCCCATTGTAGGAACGAGTATTTCGGCTCGCGCTGTGGCCGACTTACGATGCTTCGACTCCTGAATCGACTTTCCTAGAAGAAATAGATGTTTGGGAGGAACATTCCAGTTTTGAATGGCGTAATCACAAAGTCCCCTGATAGACGCTGGGTGAAACGGGATGCCATACGCGAATTGATCGTATAGTTCCTGGATATCGACTTGAACGACCCGCCCGCCCGTTGTTGAGTTTCGATATGTTGCGTATGCATTCGCGCTTGATAATAGGTCTTTGTGGTGAACCAATAGGAAGGCTGAATCCTTTTGAATGGATTGAACATCAGCAAACTTCCCGGCGTTCCCTGCAGTAACAAGATCCGACGAACCAAGTTGAACGACATCGCTCTCTTTTTGGACTATGAGCTGGCGTCGTGTGCCTGCCTCAAGGTTGGTTTTAAGTGTGGTTCCCGATTGGGTGCACTCGTATCGACGACCGAGATCAGGATCATAGAGATACGTTGTTGCGTCGGCACCCCAATTGCTCAAGTTGAAATGAAATTGGGTGCTGCTTTGCGGGGAAATAAATGCCAGCGTGGATAAATCTTCGCCGGATACGTCTAGTTCATGCGGAAACGTGCACTTTACAAAGGAGAGCGCGCTATAATCAGAGCTGGTTTCATTTCCCGCACCGGTGGCGTTGGTATAGGCATCCACTTGCAATTGATCTGCGGGTAGCACGCCAATAGTTATTTGTGCTGTATGTCGCTTGTAGGCGTAACTTTCGAGATAGACCTCGCTGAATTGCACGAAACCTCCGCCGTTGTTGCGCCTGAATCGAACGTGGTGGGCATCTGGTCCGCCGGCTCCTTGGTTCATGCCTACTACACCAATTTCAACACTTATGTTGGGCGCTCCAATTCCTGTAAAGGCATTTTTGGTGGTGAACTTGGTTGCGGCAAGGGTAGGTTCGGAGTTTCCGTTGTAACCAAATATCTTGCTCACCCATCCCTTACCACCATGATATAGAGCGTTTGTTACCCCAGCTCCAATATTCTCTCCGTCGTTGTATTGGGTTGTGAAATTTTGTAAGCGTTCGATGAGCATATAGGGCATCGGAGAAACAGCCGCGCCCGTATATGGAATCGTGTTGTATCGCTGGGTGGAAAACGATCCATCGGTTAACCAAGTGATAAAGTAAGTGACCGTATCGGAGTAAAGCGAATAGTATGGATTGGTTTGGTCGTTTTCGGATGGATAAAAGGCCGCCTCCAGACTACCATCATTTGATCTACAATAGAGTTCAATAAAGTCTCCGCTATCAAACGAACCGTCATTCTGTCCTTCAATATGTATGCGCTGCTCTGAACCAAAAGCAAAGACCTGAATAGAGCGAGGGTCGATTGAATTGAGATTGGTCGCGGGGCTTGTTTGTTGCAGCGCAAAATTCAATGTGGAGCGGTCTATCCGATAGATGCCACTATGTGCGACTTCAAATTTTAGGTATCGTTGATTGGAGATATAATCTATCCACTCATTGCCAAATGGCTGTCCTATTGCTGCACACGATAAGGACACAAATGCGATGATCAATAGAAGTCCGCGCACTAGGTTTTACGATTTAAGGCCAGTTTTAAACTGAAAACATTTGAATAGAGTGCAACACTTTGATCACCAATGTCAGTTAAAGCATAATCGATGCTCAAAATGTCCTTTATAGTTACCCCAACACCAATATTTGGCTGGAATGTGTACTCGTTATAGTCCCCAATTTCGGCCTTTATACGCTGCACGTTTCCAACACCACCTCGGATATAAAAGATGGACTGATACGAGAGTTCGAGACCTAAATTTGGGTCGAAACTAAAGGGGTCGCCTGGGATAAGTACGTTGCGCTTTCCATCTGTAGTAATGTCTACATTGAATTCAGGCATGATGCCAACCTTGTCCTTAATCACAAATTTTCGAGCAACGCCTAACACAACTTTAGGTAGAGTTACTTCCAAACCATTGGTCGGAATTTCATTTTGGGTAGCTTCAAATACAGCAATGGTCGTAGAGTCAAGGCTATAACGCCATGAATTGAACGTGGATGTAATATCTCGACCAACTGCCCCAACTTGCCACTTACCAAATTGATATTGAGCGCCAACATCTACTCCGAAACCCCAGGCTCGAGCCATGTCGCCAACCTGGCGGTAAATCACCTTGGCATTTCCACCAACGCTCAGTCCTTTTTCACCAATTTCCTTTGCATAGCTCACTAAGAATCCATAATCGGCCGCCGAAAAAGTAGTGATGCGATCATAGTTTACTTGGCCGTTTTGGTCTATCAACTGCGTGGTATTTGGAATATCATCTACCCCAAATCGCACCATGGTGATGCCAATGGCGCTGGTTTCGTCAATGCGCGTTGCAACGCCAACATAGTCGTATTTGGCAATGCCTGCGAAGTATTCAGCATGTTGTGCGCTGACTTGCAGGTTGTCTTGAATTCCCGTTAATCCTGCTGGATTCCAGTAGGCGGAAGTGACATCGTTCACAGACGCAACTTGCGCCTTGCTCATAGCCAGACCACGCGCTCCAACACCAATGTTTAGAAACTCATTGCTGTATTTTGGCGCCTGCGCAAAGGCAGAACCTGAAAACAAGAAAATTGCAATAATGACGCTTGATGTTCCTCTCATAGCAGTGTTCACAAATGTACGAATGAATTAAGTCGTTGGTTTGGCCAGCATAACTGAAAACCAGAGGTAAAATTGTCTCTTCATTCCTTTGATAAAGACGATATCTTCGCCCACTATGAATGCTATAGTTCGGTTTATTCCAAACATGTTCACCCTTGGCAATGCAGCAATGGGCGTTTTAGGAATCGTTTTAATTGCCAAAGAAGAAATGATTCTCGCCGTTTATTGCGTGCTAATTGCATTGGTGCTTGACTTCTTCGATGGCTTTGTGGCAAGGCTTTTAGGTGTGCAAGGGAAGCTAGGAGCAGAACTAGATAGCCTGGCTGATATGATCACGTTTGGCGCATTACCCGGCGTGATTTTGTTTCAGATGATCAGCATTTCACGCGGCATCTATTTTACAGATTTGAGCCAATGGACAACGACTGATTTGTTGTCATGCTCAGTTGCGCTTGTAGTTCCTATGGCCGCGGCATATCGCCTAGCGGTCTTTAATCTAGATGAAACAAGACGTCCACACTTCTTGGGCCTTCCGACACCTGCGATGTGCATGGCGGTTATTAGTATTCCAATAGTGCTGGAGGCGCACTACCATTTGAACTTTTATTATCTGCTTTCCGACTCATTTATCGACATTATAGGTGGCGAACGACGTTGGGATGCTTCTGACTATGGTGTGGTGAAGCTGCTTTACAGCACGGTGTTTTATCAGATTTTGAGCGTTGTTTTAGCCGCAATGATGGTGCTTCCGATACCAATGCTATCACTCAAATTTCATGGATTGAAATGGAAGGAGAATATGTGGCGATATGGGATTTTTATTTGGGTGGTCCTTTGCTATATCATTTTCGTAATTCCTTACACGGACTTTCTTCCGTTTGAGATAGGCTTGATCGACTATTTAATTTGGCCGATTTTTATCCTTGGCTATTTCGTGCTTTCATGGATTTATGCCATTTTTGACGCTCCAAAAACAGATACCAATTCGAATGAAATTCAAAGCTGAAATCGACATCATGCCACACGCCAATTTGCTTGATCCTCAAGGAAAAGCGGTGTCATCATCAATGGGGAATTTAGGACTAAGTGAAATCACAAACGTTCGAATTGGGAAGCACATTACTTTAGAAGTTGACGCTTCTGACGAGTCTGATGCTAATTCAAAAGTGGATGACGCTTGCAAGCGATTGCTTTGCAACCAAATAGTCGAGAGCTACACGTTTACGCTGTCCAGCTAATTAGGCATTTGGGTCATCTACGATGAACCCACACACCTTACACGTTTTCTTTTCTACCATTGGTACAGAGCCTCCGGCCATGGCGCCTGCACCTTCGTACTTGCCTGTCTTCACCTTTTCTTCCTTGGTGATTTGCAGTTTATGAGAGCTGCACCTCGAACAAGCATCTGGATCAATTGACAGACCGCTTTGCTGAGCACGTGAAATAATATCCTTTAGGTCATCAATGGTTAGAAATTGTGACTGGATAAACGAATCAAATTCTCCTTTCGACGCCTCCATCAACGTTTCGTATCTATGTTGATATACGCTTGCAATCTCCAACGGCGAGAGCGTTTTCCAAAAGTCGCTCAAGGAATTGTTTTTCTTTTTCAATTCGAAATTCTGACCTAGATATACTCTCCGCACTTCTGGATCACCAGCCAACTCCTCGGCCGACCCAGCTTTGAGAATGTTCCCTTCAAAAAGCAAATATGCCCGATCCGTAATGGAAAGTGTTTCTTGTACGTTGTGGTCGGTAATGAGTATGCCGATGTTTTTGCTTTTTAACGTGGAAACTATAAACTGAATGTCCTCCACTGCAATAGGGTCAACTCCGGCGAAGGGTTCGTCGAGCAAGATGAAACTTGGATCTGATGCCAAAGCACGCGCTATTTCGGTTCGTCTTCGCTCTCCTCCAGAGAGTAAATCACCTCTGTTTTTGCGCACTAGTTGCAAACCAAACTCATCGAGTAAACTCTCCAATTTCTCTGATTGTTCTGCCTTGCTTAGGCCGCGTTTCATTTCCAACACCGCCTTGATATTGTCTTCCACACTGAGTTTTCTGAAAACCGAAGCTTCCTGTGGTAAATACCCAACGCCTTGTATCGCTCTCTTGTACATAGGAAGGCCAGTAATGTCCTTGCCATCGAGGTGAATCCTTCCTTCGTTTGGCTTTATGAGCCCAACGATCATATAGAATGTAGTGGTCTTACCAGCGCCGTTTGGCCCAAGCAATCCTACAATTTCACCTTGTTCCACATTTACAGAGACGCCTTTAACAACGGTTCTGCTGCGGTATTTTTTAACGAGATCTGTGGCTTCCAGTTTCATGGACTAAAACTCAATTTGAAAGGTAAGTCGAACTCCAAACGGAACCACGTTTGGATTGCTCAAATATGATAATCTCCAGATAGCATCAACCCTAAAAATCTTTAAAATATTCTCGACACCAACTCCCGCCTCGAAGTAAGGCTTGTTTAAATCATACAGATTTGCTGGAAATTGGAGCTCTGCTTTGTGCTTGTTACTCAATCCGCCGATGGCACTTCGCATCGTTGCCACCTCTCGCCATTTTAGCTTTCTGAATAAGGGTACCTTGTTGAAAAACAGCCCATTGAAGTGATGCGTGTAGAAAAGGGTGACCCACTGGTCGCTGATAAATTCGTAGTAGTTCATCAGGTTGTAGGCATAGTCGTCATAGAAATATGTCTGATTGCCTGGAAACATTTGAAGCAGTGGATAGGGCACGGTTCCCCAAATTTTTCCAGCTTCTAGAATAAATTCACTTTGACCAATCGGATTGATTGGAAAGCGATCAGATATACGCAACGACACCCTTTGGTATTCATAATCTCCGCCAAGAAAACCCTTGATGCCAAGCCGAGCGTTAAATTCTAGAATCGGAAATTTAGTACCTAGACTGATCCGATCAAGGTCTCCGCTGATAAAGGATTCTCGGTATGCGAAACGAACGTTAATTCCTACTTCAGCGGTGCTTATGCGGTTAATGTCATACACCGATCCATCACCGTTTTCGCGTTGAAACAGCACGTCGCCAACGGACCAAATATCTTTTCGGCCAAATTCGAACTTGGTGCTAAAGCCCGGAATGAACTCAACCTCATACCCGCCTTTATACTCTTCATAAGCGTTGAATCGGAAAGGCGCCCTTCGAAATACGGATGATAAAATGTTGTCCGTTCTCCACGCGTTCGCGCTTTGGCCAAGCTGCTCTAGGTCTTTTCGGGTGCTGAGATGTATGATTTGTCGGGGGCTTTTCGAGATGAAAAAGCGCGAAGCAGCGTGGTATTTAAATCGTTGATCCTTGGTGCCATAGGCAAGATATCCGCTAAGTTCCAATCGTGTGCTAAAATCGCTATTGGTACGGCCTCCAACTCGTAGTCTAAGCCCCTCAACCTGATTGAAACTGGCCATTGTGAAGTATGGGCCAATGTCAACATACTTCATTTCATAGTGGCCATTCACAAACAGGGTAATGAGATCTACATATGTCCGAAACGCCCTAATTTGCTGGATGGTGTCCACCATTTCATAGACCTTGAATTCATTTTCGCTTAAGCTTTCCGGACGTTTTTCGTTCCAGAATTCGTCACTCATGTCATTGGCGCTGTCCGCGACCTGAATATTGTTAAACGTGCTGTAAAACGAGTTTTCCTTTTTCTCGTTTATGATGAATTCGTCGTAAATAGTCGTCTTTCTTCCATAAAAGCCAATGGCTTTTTCACTGAGATTGAAATCGACAACGACGTTTTCTTTGGTCAGCATCCAAATCTCATTCTCTACTTGATCGTAAACGTGATGCACCGAAAACGAGTTGATCCAATTGATGTTGGCGCCTTCAATAATTTTCGCCTGAATTTCCTTCAACGCATATGTGGTATCGTTTATCCACATTTCACCTTCAAATACTAGCTCCCCTTTTCGCCTAGGGATGAAGGCGATTTTGAAACACTTTTTGCGATTGATTACGGCACTATCAAGTAGATAATACTTGTAGGACGTGCCTCCAAAATCTGAAAGTGGACTCATGAAGCTTTTTCCAAAAGCGTCCACATAGTTTTCATAGACATTCGTGTTTTGATACATATCTCCTAAAAACTGACTCACACTTTCATTTTTGACACCCGCTACTTTTGTCGCTTTAATATGTTCCATCGAACTTTTTGGGCTCTTTCGGTAGTAATACCTAGAAAATGATTCAGTAAGGAATATCGGAAGAAATGGCTTTTCCTCGGAGGTGCTATCAATGTTTTCAAAGACAAAATCAAACGGCTTCATCACCTTTTGATTCGTGAATCTTTCATTGATATTATTCATGTCGAACTCAATCTTATTGTACACGTTGTATTCGTATGCTTCGAGCTTCTCGCGATTGTTGGCCTTTTTATTTCGAATCACTTTTTTCATGATTTCAATCGCGGGGTCTTTCGCTTTTTTGTCTGCAACTATGGTGACAGGGCCAAGTGAAATTCCTGATATTTTCATCTCGAAATCAACTACCTGAGATCGGTCGGCTTTTACGCGTTGCGCACCACGCTGATATCCTAGCACGGTAACAAGAAGCGAATCTGTCGGGTAATACGTTTCAATTCTATATGCGCCCTTTTCGTCCGTGGTGGTGCCGATTTTGCTGTCCTTGAAATAGACATTCGCAAATGGGATTGGTAGATTTGTTTCGGCTTCGAACACCTTACCCACTACAATCGTTTGTTGGGCGCTCAGCGAATTCGCCAAAAGCCCTAAAACCAAAATTGCTAGGAGCCGAATGATATGTTTTACTGGCGAATCCATAAATGCGTTCAGCCACACGTTTAATCCTGCTTGGGTTTGGCCACAATGCCCGAAATCCGAATGCTGATTTCGTACAGAACAATGATGGGAATCGTTACAAGGACTTGACTAAAAATGTCTGGCGGAGTAATAACTGCAGACAAGACCAACGCACCAACGATCGCATGCCGCCGAAACGCACGCAGCACCTTAGGAGACAAAATGCCCGCGCGGGTCAAGAAATAAACCAAGACCGGAAGCTCAAAGACTGCCCCGCAGGCTAGAACTACGGTGGTGATTAGTGAAATGTACGTGGTAAGTGTAGGGTTGTTTAGAACGGCGTCACTGACTTGATAGTTTAAAAAGAAGTTGATCGATAAGGGGCTTATGACGTAGTAGCCAAATGACACGCCACTAAGAAATAAGAACGTGGTGGCTGCAACAAACCCCCGAGCGTGCTTGCGCTCCGATGAGCTTAGGCCTGGGCTTATAAACCTCCAAACTTCCCAGATCAAATAGGGAAAGGCGATTATCAAACCTGCCACAAGCGATATGAGGATGTGTGCGCTAAACTGGCCCGCCATGGAAAGGTTTACCAAGTCTGGCAAATCCTGCCCTATGCAAATTGCGCCATCGGGAAACATACTTGGCACGAGTTCACTCATCTTATCGCTCATCTTACAGAGAAATCGATACGTTGGAAAGTCCGGCTTTTTAGGTCCAAAAATGAGTACGTCAAAAACAAACCCTTTGGCAATAAAGGCACCGATAGCACCGAGCATAATCGCTATAATGGATCGCACCAAATGCCACCGAAGCACCTCGAGGTGATCAAGGAAAGACATTTCTTCAGTTTGTGTTTCTGTACTCATGTTTGTCGCGTACCGCAAATATGGGGTTTATAGCACCTCGAGAGCGTAGCCAATTGATCGCAATTTTCACTCTAGACACACTTTTGTTTAATGTTTTGAAGGTGTGAACTTTACGATTACATTTGCCGTGTGAAGAGTTATTTTTCAAAGTTCATTTTATTCTCATTTATGTTGACCGCTGCAATGGGGTTCGTGAAAGGCGACACCAGTGTATCAAACGGGGTTGACCCAATCAGTGTGAGTATAAGCGTTGATGCGCAAGGCATCATGGAGCGGGGTGTTCCTTCATCACAGGCGGATAAGTCTGAGAAAAACAGGGAAGATCAAAACTTTACATTCAAGTTTCCGAACATTTTTGATGTTTTTCGGTCATTGTTCTAAGTCATTTACTTGCTTCGTAAGTAACTAATTTAGATTCATGATAAGACCATTTTCACCAGCCCGAAGTGTTACCATTTGGTTGGCCACTGGCATTCTTCTAATCTTAATAATGGTGTCCATCGGTGGGTTAACGCGGCTAACACACTCCGGTTTGTCCATGGTGCATTGGACGTTTACGGGATCGCTGCCGCCGATGAACGATGGTGAATGGGTCGCGGAATTTGAACGATATCAGACATCGCCCGAATTCAAAGAACTGCATGAACACTTTCAAATCGAAGATTTCAAATCAATCTTTTGGTGGGAATACATTCATCGAATGTTTGGAAGAATGATCGGAATCGTATTCCTTATTCCATTCATTTTTTTCTGGGTGAAGAGATCCATTCCAAGGGATATGCTGCCGCAATTCGGAATCATATTTTTTCTCGGAGCCTTTCAGGCAATTCTCGGATGGTTCATGGTGAAAAGTGGTCTTTCCGACGTGCCGCGTGTCAGCCATTTTAGACTTTCTGCTCATTTAGTTACCGCGTTTCTCACATGTGCCTACATTTTTTGGGTCATGCTTAATTACAATCGGCACGGTAAATTGAGGGCCGACCGTTCGCCGATTCAGAAGGGAGCCATTTGGTTTTTCGCAGCCTTGGTGCTTCAAATAATTTACGGCGGATTTGTTGCCGGTCTGCGTGCTGGATGGATACACAATACATGGCCGTTGATGGACGGCTCCTTGGTGGCTCCCAGCGTTTGGGCCATGGATCCCTTAATCTTAAACTTTTTGGAAGGCGGATCTGGTGTTCAGTTCGTGCATAGAACCTTGGCGTTGGTCATTCTAGCAGCCAGTTTCTTGATTGTGCGATCGGCACAAACTCAATCTGACCATATTCGGAAACCTGCGATGGTAGTTTTGGGAATGGTGTTGCTTCAATTCACTCTGGGAGTCGCAACATTGCTTCTGGCCGTCCCAACATCGTTTGCTGTAGTGCATCAAGTGATGGCGCTAATCACCTTGCTTTCGGCCGTTTGGCTGGTTCATAGCGCAACCTACTTTGTTGCTTCTACAGAGCTGGAATCGTGATCCGTCCAGACTAAGGTTGAGATCATATGACGAATATCCGCCTTGATGTAGTCAATCACTGGAGCCAAAGAATCCTTGTTGGGCTTCACATTAAAATAGAGCGATCCCCGCAAAAAGTGCGCGGCACTGTCCGTAACGAAAAACTGCATGTCGCTGGCAGTCGCTCCCTTGAATTCGTAGATCAAACCATAGACTCGTGCAGAATCGTTTTGAACCCGACTTTCATTAATCGCTGTGGCCTTTCCTACATGTTTCATCGCCAGTGTTCTGTTATCCTCAATTTGAGTGGCTAGGTCGTCCGCCACCTCACTGTATGTTAGATGCAGTGTGGCTTTATATCTTGGGTAGTAGAGGTTATACCAGCAATTTTCATTTTGGTGGCGTTTATCGATCGTGAGAAAGCTCTGATTAGAGGCCTCGAAATAATACGGGCAATCCCAAGTTTCTATGCTCGGGCTTATGTAGCTGGGTGCTGGCAGCTCTATACGGGCATAGGCGCGCTCTTTGGGGGTGTAATCTTCCTCACACGCACAGAATGCGATCCCAATAATCAGAATGAATAGCCTGACTTTCATTCTTCTTCGGAGGTTGAAATGGTCACCTTAACTTGCTTTACTTTTCGCTTGTCTGCGGCTTCGATGGTGAATTGATATTGTTCAAATCGAATTTTTTCATTCTTCACTGGGATTCTTCCGCAAAGTTCAAGGATAAATCCAGCGATCGAATCGCTTTCCCCTTTGGTTTGTTCGAATAAATCGCCATCAATGTCCAAGATTCGGTAGAGATCGATAAGCGCGGTTTTTCCTTCAAAAACGTAATTATTCTCATCGAGCTTGGAGTAAACAATGTCGTCCTCATCAAATTCGTCGCTTATTTCTCCGACAATTTCTTCGATTATATCTTCCAAGGTTATTATGCCCGAACTTCCGCCGTACTCATCCACCACAATGGCCATGTGATTCTTTGTTGCTTGAAAATCCCGCAGCAAATCGTCTAGTTTTTTGTTTTCCGTGACGAATACCGGAGGCCTTAAAAGCGACTTCCAGTCAAAGTCGTTCCCTTCATCCAAGTGGGGGAGCATGTCTTTTACATAAAGCACGCCAACAACAGTGTCAAAAGTCTCTTCGTGCACCGGAATTCTCGAAAATCCGCGATCTACAATTTTTTCTTGAAGCGTCTTAAAGTCGAGCTTGAGGTCAAAACTTTCCACGTCGATTCGAGGTGTCATAACCTGACGCACTTCGGTGGTCCCGAACTTGACAATGCCGCTTAATATTCGTTTTTCAGACTCTTCCGTGTTTTTGTCGGAGGTCAGTTCTATTGCGTGCGATAGGTCGTCGGCTGTAATGCTTGAAGCGCCTTCCGTTTCCTTGGCCTTCGCATTTATTTTGCGCGTCGAACGGACCATAATTTTAGAAAGTGGTGCGAATAGCTTTCGCATGAATGAAAGCGGATAGGCCATAAATATCGACAAGCGATATGCTTGTTTAGACGCATAAACCTTAGGTGAGATTTCACCAACAATTAGAATAATAAGCGTGACAGCGATAACCTGGATTACAAACGCTAACACGTCTCGATCGCCAAAGTCAAACATCATTTCCATCAAGAATGAGGAGAGAATAATGATGGCAACGTTTACCAGATTGTTTCCGATTAGTATGGTAGCAAGAAGGGTGTTCGGTTTAGATAACAAGTCCGTGACGAGGGTCGCCGATTTGGAGTTTTCTGCTGTCAGTTGCTCTCTGTCTTGAGGTGAAAGAGAGAAGTAGGCCACCTCAGATCCACTAATAAGTGCAGACAAAACCAGCATTACCGCCATGAGCAATAAGCTAAAAACAACACCCATGTCCCAGGGTTGAAATACAGAAAGCAGGGTGATCGAAAAAGGATCGGGGTCCACTAGCGGGGGGTTAAATTAGAATGGAAGATCGTCAAAAGACTCATCATCGGCAGAGTCAGGCTGTAAATTCTTCGCTGCAGCTGGCTTCTTAGCCTCGGCTTTTTGCTGTTGTGGCTGTGCTTGAGTTTGCTGACCGCCGCCTCCAGAGTTATCACCATCCGGTCGTCCACCAATCAAAGTCAAGGTATCGGCCTCAATTTCGGTAACGTATCGTGTGATGCCCTCTTTGTCGTCGTAGCTTCTGGTGCGTAATTTCCCTTCGATATACACCTGTCGACCTTTAGCAAGATACTTCTCTGCCACATCAGCTTGGCCTCTCCACACATTCACAGAATGCCATTCGGTGTTTGTCACACGCTCTCCAGCTTTGTTTGTGTAGGTCTCAGAGGTAGCGATGCGCAATCGGGCAACTTTGGCTCCAGTGCTCAACACACGAACCTCTGGGTCTGCTCCTAAATTCCCTAATACGATCACCTTATTTACTCCAGCCATGGCTCTAAAATTTCTTGTTTAAACAAACCTACATTTAATTAATCGGGGTTCAAATACATCATGAATCTTGTTCAAAAAATGTCCTGATTTTCTAGATAGCGATCAATTAACCTAGGAAGAGCAAACCTATGAACTTCGCTGAGTTTTATGGCGCTGAATTTTGAATTATCCATGTCTGGTACAGAACAATGATAAAAGCGGCTGTGAATGTTTTGGTGGCTTAAAACATGCTTCTTGTGCGCATGCACTTTTAAAATTTGGATGTCTTTTATTCCAATTAAGGCAGCAATTTCATGGTTAGATACCTCATCCGAGTGTGCTGTTTCAATCAATGGAAACTGATGAAGCCCAGCCCAAATATCAGTTGAATCGCGTTTCTCGAGGCAAACTGACGCACCGTCAGATACAATGGCAAAGTGGAAGTGTCTATCTCGTTTGGCCTTTGCTTTTTCCTTCAAGGGAATTTGATCCACTGTGCCCGCGGCGAAAGAAGCGCAGTGTGCCTGAACCGGGCAGTTTTGGCAGTCAGGCTGCCTAGGAGCGCAGTGAAGCGCGCCAAATTCCATCATGGCTTGGTTGTGTCTGCCTGGATCAGATGTGTCCAGCAGCGTATCAGCCAATGCCTGGATTTGAATCTGCACGGATCGCTTATTTACTGGATCGGAAATATTGAATAGACGGGTAAGTGTGCGGATGACATTGCCGTCGACAACGGCGTTTTTCGATCCAAAAGCGAAGGATGAGATGGCGGAGGCGGTATAAATTCCGATGCCCTTTAGGCCAATAATTTGCGCATAGTTTGTCGGAAATTGGCCGCCATGTTCCGACATGATTTGCTTGGCGGCAAACTGTAGATTTCGAGCTCGGCTATAATAGCCCAAGCCTTGCCATAGCTTTAACACATCATCTTCAGGTGCAGTTGCCAATGATCTCACTGTGGGGTAGGTCGCAACAAACTTTTGATAATATGGCATACCTTGCTCTACGCGGGTTTGCTGAAGAATGATTTCAGAAAGCCAAATGAAATAGGGATTTTTTGTGTGCCTCCACGGAAGGTCGCGCTTGTTGGTTTCGTACCATCGTGCGAGAATTCGAGAAATGATATGGGTTTCGCTCATAAGAATCGATTGCGAAAATAGTTCCACGCAGATTTTTAATGTGAAGAAATGATTCTATATTTGCAGCCCGTTTTTTGAAATCGGTAAATACACTGAAAATCAAAAGTTTATAACAGACAATTTATTATGACGAAGGCAGAAATAGTCAATGAAATAGCAGACAAGACAGGTCTTGACAAGGTGGAAGTATTGACCACAGTAGAGGCGTTTATGAATAGTGTGAAGAACTCATTGGCTCGTGACGAAAATGTTTATTTGAGAGGTTTTGGAAGTTTTATCGTAAAAGAGCGAGCTGAAAAAACGGGTAGAAACATTTCAAAAAATACCACGATCATAATTCCTGCACACAATATTCCTTCTTTCAAGCCAGCAAAGACATTTGTTGACAAGGTGAAGAAGAACGTTAACGTGAAATAACTCAATGAACCTGAAAACAGGACATTGGATTTTGATAGGGCTTACGGGCGCTATCGTTGTTCTTTTATTTCTTGCTCCTCACCAACCATCCTCGGATGGGCTGAGTTCCGAAAGTTCGCAAATGAGCGAGCCTCCGACTGTGGAAAATGACATTGACTCAGCGCTTGCAATAATTGCGAGCGAAGCACCAATGCAGGGTATACTTCTTCTTCGAAAGATTACAGAAGAAAACCCAACGAATTTTCGAGCACAGTATAACATGGGAAAATTCTCAGCTCAAACCAGTCAGTGGGATAAGGTAATAGAGCGTTTTGAAGCGGTGATGGAAATAGATCCATCGTTTTCAGAATCGCACTACTGGATAGGGTTGGCAAGGTTTAACCTTGGGGAAATAGATCAAGCAAAAAATCATCTGCAACAATTTGTAGCCGATGAACAAGATAATACGCAGCTTCGTGATGATGCTGTGAGAATGTTGAATCAAATTAAATAAACACAATGCCAAGCGGTAAAAAAAGAAAGCGTCACAAGATGGCGACGCACAAGCGTAAGAAGCGTTTGAGAAAGAATCGACACAAGAAGAAGAAGTAATCTCTTCACATTAACAGCCCCCCGGCTATAAAACATATCCAAAGTGAGTGAAATCAGTAAAGAAATGATCATTCGCACCGGGGATGGTGAAGTCAATATTGCTCTTCTTGAAGACAAAGGATTAATTGAATATCATAACGAAAAGCTTGATAAAGGCTTTAACGTTGGTGATATCTTCCTTGGTAGAATAAAACGACTCGTCCCTGGGCTGAATGCAGCCTTTGTTGACGTAGGTTATGAAAAAGATGCGTTTTTGCATTACCACGATTTAGGCCCTCAGGCTCAATCGTTGCAGAAATATATTTCGGAAGGAATTACTGGAAAGCGGAATTCAGGTCTATTAACAGATTTTAAAATTCAGCCAGACATCGATAAAGGCGGTAAAATCGATCAGGTGTTAAAGCCCAATCGATATATGCTTGTACAGATCGCCAAAGAACCTATCTCAACCAAAGGCCCAAGACTAACATGTGAAATCAGCATTGCTGGTAGATTCATTGTGTTGGTTCCCTTTAGCGACCGAATTTCGGTCTCTCAAAAAATTAAAAGCCGCGAAGAGCGCGAACGGTTGCGGAGATTAATTTCTTCCATCCGCCCTAAAAACTTTGGGGTTATCGTGCGCACCGTAGCGGAAAACAAGCGTGTTGCAGAATTAGATGCAGACATGCGAAATCTCACCGATCGCTGGAAACAAGCCTTCGATAATTTCACATCTACTAAGCCGCCTGCAAAGGTCTTGGGTGAAATCGACCGTACCAACGCGATTCTACGAGACCTTCTAAGCCCTTCGTTTAACCAAATCGTGGTTGACAATGAGGCACTGTTTCAAGATGTATCAGCATACCTGAAAACCATCGCTCCAGAAAGCGAAAAAATCGTCAAGCTTCATAAGGGCAAGATTGACGTGATGGAGCATTATGGGATTGAGAAACAGATCAAGTCCTTATTTGGCAAGCACGTGACAATGAAGAGCGGTGCCTATCTTGTGATAGAACACACCGAAGCAATGCACGTAATTGACGTGAATAGTGGCAACACAGCCAAGTCGGAGACGAACCAAGAGGCAAATGCCTTGAAGGTGAATATTGAGTCCGCTGAGGAAGTGGCTCGGCAGCTTCGATTGCGCGACATGGGTGGATTGGTTGTGGTTGACTTTATCGACCTACGCCAAAACGAAAACCGCAAGATGCTTCAAACGAAGTTGAAGGAATACATGTCGGATGATCGGGCAAAGCACCAAGTGTTGCCAGTAAGTAGATTCGGTTTGGTAGAGATTACTCGACAGCGTGTGAGGCCAGAAATGGACATTAAAACGGCTGAGGTTTGCCCCACATGTAATGGAACGGGTGAAGTGCAAGCAGCCATCACAATTGTAGATGAGATTGAAAACAATCTACGTGCATTGATGGAAGAGCAAAAGCCTAAATCGTTGACCGTAGCAGCACACCCATTTGTGAGTGCTTACCTGCAAAAGGGAATATATGGTTACCAACGAAAATGGTTTGGCGAGTTTAAAAAATGGGTCAATGTAGAGCCTAAAACGGCCATGACCTTACTCGACTACGAGTTCTTGGATAAGGACGGAAAAGAGATTTTGTTTTAAAATAAAAAGCCCTTCGCATATTTGCGAAGGGCTTTTTTGATTTATGGTTGGGAAATTAATTTTTTACCACAGTTTGAGCCTGACCATGATCATTCTGAATGATGTAAACGCCATTTTCAAGCCCTACTAATGAAATGACTTTGGTGTTTTCGACGCTGCGGACCACTCTTCCGGTTAAATCAATTATTCTATAGTCATCCTCTACAGAAATACGAAGTAAGGTATGTGTTGGGTTTGGGTAGGCGTTAAATGAAGGACCATTCTGTAATTCATTTACACCAACAGCACCGCTCACTCTGAAGACAGAGACAGTTCCACTCACCTCATTGGAGGTGACTATGTAGGCATTTGTGTCACCGGCTTCAGTTGGTGCGATATAAATAATATCCTCTACGCCTAAGTCACCAACAGCCTCTGTCTCAACATCGGAAACTTCGAAGTCACGGTTGTTTATATACTGAACAAATGTTGAAGAGGCTGGAGTCGATACATCATAGACCATGATTCCTCCGACCCGCTCACATCCAATAAATGCGTAGTGCGAACCATTTATTTTGGCCACTTCGATTGCCTCAGGTTCGGGACCTTTGTCGTCTGATCGGTTGTCAAAGGAATCGTTTTCGTCGTTGGTCGAATTGAAGTCATTTGGAAACGCCGCGGCAATTTCTTGCTCGAATTCATCACCTGAATCATACACCAATGCCCCTGAGGAGGTCCAAATACTAAATGATCGACCTCCGTAGGTATATATTTCATCGTAGTCACCGTCACCATCAGTATCTCCCATGGAGGTCGTAACTTTAATGCGTCCGCCGTTTTCCTCTTCTTGAAGCGTTTCAGCATCGGGGAAATTAGTTGGATCCAGATCTAGATCTTTAAGGCGCTCTTCTTCACTATATGCGTCATAGTCGCGCGAATCTCCTTCGTTTGCCGTGAAGACATATGTTGCGCCATCAATATCCGTGCTCGCTATCGCATCTGGCAAATACAACCCCTTAAATGGATAGGTAGTTATGTTTATTTCACCATCCTCGTTGCTGGCATCCATCCCATTTCCATTTATTGAATGATCCTTAGTGCCAAAGGGAACTATTGACGAGATTGATTTGGATGACAGATCAATAACGGCGAGCGCATTGTTTTCCTGCAATGCAACAAAAGCCGTTTGATTATCATTCGAAATGGCAACGTATTCTGGTTCAAGATTGTCTTCATCATCATGACCTCCAGTCACGATTACCTCGTCCACTTCCCATGTTGAGCATCCGGTAGAGTCTGTTGAAGTGTAACGAAATGCAATGTGTACTTCTTCACCTAAATAGTCACTCATATCAATCTCACCCGAATGTTGCCAGGTATAATTTGCTGCGCTGGGCCAAGTTGCATCATTGGTATGGTCAACCCATGTAGCTCCATTAACATTTGAACCATCAAAATCTGTGGCTATCCAAAGCTCTAAACCAGGCCCGCTAAAATTGTAGGCACTTTCAAATGATAGACTGGCTTTATCAAAACCATCAAGGGAGATGGGCGTTGAAATTAAAAAGTCTTCATTGTGTTGACAACCACCATCATATCCTGAAATTCGGCTGAAAATAGTATCTGAACCCGAAGGGTAATTAAATTCATGCCACTGTCGGCTATTTCCCGCCAGATTGTATTGATTCCAATCAACAAATACAGAATCATAGTTGATGGTATCCTCGTTCTGAAAGTCACCTTCGAATGGAATGGCTTGTCCAAAAATTCGAACATCATCCCATGATCCAGTGTAATCACCAAGAACAATTTCAGTAACATTTGACTGAGAGAGGTTTAAGATACCTCCCGAAAGATCGATAATTGTAACTGAACCCGGAGGGTCTTCTGTCCATTCATCATTAGGCTCACCCTCATTGGCCGCAACAACCATTAAACCGTCATGGGAAAACGTCACCATGTCAGGAAGGTATCCTGCTTCAACATCGGATAGGTAGGTGCCACTTGAATCGAAGAATACAATCCTTCCTCGATCTAGCGTTCCATCACCTTCTACAGCCACTGCGATATTGCCGTTGTATGAGCTAACACTGTTAACTCCAGCTCCAAAGCTGCTTAAGTCTATTTCAGTTAGTAATGATATAGAGCTTGGATCTGAGAAATCGAGTACTCCGATTGAGTTTTCGTTAGCGTTCGAAAAGAATAACCTTTTCGATAGCTTGTCATAGGTTATAGTTTCCGCTGAGCCCTCGTCGAACACGTTGGTGTGGTAAGTGCTTAAATGACTGAGTGTGATTTGAGCGTGCACAGAAATAAAGCAAAAAGCAAAAATTGCAGAAGTAAAAAGTTGTTTCATGGTTTGTATTATTTGTTTGTGCAAACTTCTCGAAGGGGCTCTGTAATGACCTTAGATTGATCTTATTCTTAAATCATGCATTTGTGATGGAATGTTCAAGAGAGCATTAGTCACGTTGAATTAAGGTTAAGGATCTGAAAAGTGGGTTTAAGAAGTTTCGTATTTGTAAACTATGCAGTACTGCTGTATGAAAGGATATCAAGTCTGGCAGATAGGCATGCGTCTCTGAAATTGAATTTTTTCATTTGATGGCACCTAATATTCTTGTACACCTTTGAGGTTAGACTTTTTACGTCATTTTTCAGTTTAGATTTGACCAGTGATTCCGAAACAAAAGCTATCCATCGACGAGGCGGTTATTAAGGCACGCACTTACTGCAACTATAGGGAACGTTGCCATAAGGAATTACGTGAAAAGCTTTATGACATGGGGCTTTGGAAGAAAGATGTGGACCATGTAATCATGCAAATGATGGACGAGAATCTGTTAAACGAAGAACGCTATGTGAAGAGCTACGCCCGTGGACATTTTTACATCAAAAAGTGGGGCAAGTATAAAATCAAAGTTGAGCTAAGGTCACGCCAAATTCATGATTCCTTGATCCGCATCGGAATGAAGGAAATCGAGGATGACGACTATCTTGAGATGATCGAAAAGCTCATTCGCAAAAAGATGAAGGAAGTAACGGGGACGAAATACGAACGACAGCAAAAAGTGAGTCGATACATGGTTGGAAAAGGGTACGCCTTTTCAGAATTTGGCCAAATGCTAAAAGAATTGATGCCCAGGTGAAAAAGATTGCGGCTTCAATCATTTGAACATTACATTCGCGACTATGATAACACTAGACGACATCCGTGTGATGGTCGGGCGCCTGGACGCGTTGAGGGGGTACCTTTGACATTGATCATAAGAAAGCCCAAATATTAGACGAAGAGCAGAAGACGCACGATCCAAACTTTTGGGATGACCCTAAGAAAGCGGAGCTTGTTGTAAAACAGATCAATAAGAAGAAGGTCTGGACCAATGCATTTGACGAGATTTCCAATGCAGTGGATGATCTCACGATTCTCTATGATTTTTTCAAGGAAGGCGAAGGCTCAGCAGAAGAGGTTGAAGCGCAACATTCGAAACTGAGCGCGCTGCTTGAAGATCTTGAAATGAAAAATATGCTCAGCGCGGAGGAGGATAGCTTCGATGCTGTGCTCCAAATTACTGCTGGGGCAGGAGGTACCGAAAGTTGTGACTGGGCTTCCATGCTCATGAGAATGTATCTCATGTGGGCAGAAAAAGCGGGATACAAAATCAAGGAACTTAATTATCAAGAGGGCGATGTAGCGGGCGTGAAGACAGTTACCCTTGAGATTTCTGGAGATTTTGCATTTGGATATCTAAAAGGTGAAAATGGCGTGCATCGATTGGTGCGTATTTCTCCATTCGATTCCAATGCCAAGCGGCACACATCCTTTGTTTCGGTCTACGTATATCCATTGGTTGATGACTCAATAGACATTCAAGTTAATCCCTCCGATATTGATTGGGATACCTTCCGATCGGGTGGGGCAGGAGGTCAGAATGTGAATAAGGTGGAGACAGGGGTCCGTCTGAAGCATAAGCCATCTGGTATCATCATTGAAAACACTGAATCTCGTTCACAGCTTCAAAATCGCGAAAAGGCAATTCAACTTTTGAAATCCAGACTTTATGAAGTTGAGTTGGAAGAACGGCGCGCAAAACAGGCCGAAATAGAGGCTAATAAGAAAAAGATAGAATGGGGTAGTCAGATTCGGAATTACGTCTTGCACCCGTACAAAATGGTGAAAGATGTGCGCACTGGAGTAGAAACCACGAATGCGGACGCCGTGCTCAATGGAGACATTGACGCGTTTCTGACAGGATTTTTGATGTGGTGGTCAGGCAAGCTGACCTACGACGGAGAGGAGGAAGCTTAAGCTTCCATTTCCTTTGCAATCTCATCTTCTTTTTTCTCAAACATGCTAGGCATGAGGCTGTTGAGAGCGCCCATAGTAGCCCAGTAGCCTAAAAATCCAACTAAGAATAGAAGAATCCAGAAGGCCATTAAGAAAAAACCAAGAAAAACAAAGAAGCCGAAATATTCGCCCATGGCATTTTTACATTTGACAGCGAATATAATTCAACTTTGAAAAATATTATCAACTAATTAGCGATGGATTTTAGAATCGAGCACGACACCATGGGTGAAGTAAAAGTTCCAGCATCAAAATACTGGGGCGCCCAAACCGAAAGATCAAGAAACAACTTTAAGATTGGAGCCGAGGCGAGCATGCCGCTCGAGGTGGTTTATGGCTTCGCGTACCTGAAAAAAGCAGCCGCCCATGCAAACTGCGATTTGGGTGTTGTGACTGAAAAAAAGCGGGATCTAATCTCGGCTGTGTGTGATGAAATTCTCGATGGAAAGCACGACGATCAGTTTCCATTGGTGGTTTGGCAAACTGGTTCTGGCACGCAATCAAACATGAATATGAATGAGGTGGTGAGCAATCGGGCGCACGTGCTCAATGGCGGAACACTTGGAGAAGGCGACAATGTTATTCATCCAAACGACGACGTGAATAAATCTCAATCTTCCAACGATACATTCCCAACTGGAATGCACATTGCTAGTTATAAGATGGTAGTGGAAACCACCATTCCCGGTGTGGAAAAACTAAGAGATACCCTCGCCTCCAAGAGCAAGGAGTTTATGAATGTGGTAAAGATTGGTCGTACCCATTTGATGGACGCGACGCCACTTACTGTTGGTCAGGAACTAAGCGGATATGTGTCTCAGCTCGATCATGGATTACGAGCGTTGCGAAATACACTCGACCATTTAAGTGAGGTTGCCCTTGGTGGCACAGCTGTGGGTACGGGTATAAACACGCCTGAGGGCTATGCTCCACTTGTGGCTGAGAAGATCGCAGCCTTCACGGGGCATCCGTTTAGAACGGCTGAAAATAAGTTTGAGGCATTGGCGGCACACGATGCCATCGTTGAGTCACATGGAGCGCTAAAGCAATTGGCAGTGAGCTTAATGAAAATTGGAAATGATATTCGTCTCTTGGCGAGTGGGCCACGATGTGGAATTGGGGAACTGACCATACCTGAAAATGAACCTGGATCGAGTATTATGCCGGGCAAAGTGAATCCAACCCAGTGTGAAGCATTGACCATGGTTTGTGCTCAGGTCATGGGAAATGATGTCGCCGTTACCGTTGGTGGAATGAATGGACACTTCGAACTGAATGTGTTCAAACCAATGATGGCCTTTAATCTATTGATGAGCGCGCGACTTATTGGTGATGCATGTGCTTCCTTCAACGATAACTGCGCGGTAGGCATTGAGCCGAACGAAGCACGGATCAAGCAGAATTTGGATAATTCATTGATGCTTGTTACGGCGTTGAATACCAAGATTGGGTACGAGGCCGCGGCAAAAATTGCAAAGACAGCGCATAAAAATGGAACCACGTTGAAGGAAGAATCTGTGAATTTGGGATACTTAAGCGCAGACGAGTTTGATCAGTGGGTAGATCCAAGTAAGATGATCGGTAGCTTAGGTTAGAGGAACTTTTTCTTGCCTTGCGATTTAAGATCCTCAACAAACTTCTTGATCTTTTGCTCTTCGTCTTTCTGACAGATGAGTAATGCATCCTCGGTGTCAATTACAATGTAATTGCTTAAGCCTTGGATAACAGCAAGCTTGTCTTTCGGAATCATAATCATGGAATCGGTGCTGTCATAAACGTTGACTTGATCGCCCAAAACAACATTTGAACCGCGCTCTTCGTGCATTTGTTCGTAAAGTGAACCCCAAGTCCCAAGATCTGACCATCCAAAATCTTGACCAAGAACAACATCCACATTCGCAGCCTTTTCCATAATTCCATAATCAATGGAAATGCTTTCGCAGCTGGAGTAGATAGAGTCGATCGCAGCCGATTCTCCTTCTGTCCAATATGCGTCAGAGCAAGACTCAAACGCCTCTGCCATTTCGGGTAGGTGTTGTTTAAAGGCTTCAACGATGGACGATGTTTTCCAAATGAACATGCCGCTATTCCAATAGAAATCGCCGCTTTGCAAAAATTGCAATGCCATTTCTGTAGATGGTTTTTCTGTAAACGTTTTCACCTTTCGAATAGACTGTGCATCGTAGCTGCTATCACGATGGAATTGGATATAACCATATCCTGAATCAGGACGAGTAGGTTGAATTCCCAGAGTGACGAGATTTCCTGTTTCCGTGGCGTGTTTTATTCCCTCTTCAACAGCTTGATTGAACGGGTCTTGTTTTAATATGATGTGATCTGCAGGGGAAATAAGCATGATCGAATCTGGATTGTCTTTGTAAAGCTTGTAGGCGGCATAGGCAATACATGGAGCCGTATTCTTGCGGTTAGGCTCGAGTAATATTTGATCCTTGGTAAGCTTGGGCAAATGCTCCTTCGTCAATTCGGCGTAAGCATCAGAGGTTACAACCATGAAATTTTCTTCCGAACAAATGTTGCTGAAACGATCGTGTGTCAGCTGGATTAAGGAAGAGCCAGTTCCGAGTATATCTAAATACTGCTTTGGCATATTTTGCCTACTCATTGGCCAGAATCGGCTACCGACTCCACCGGCCATTATTACACAGTGTACATTCTTATTCATCTAAAATCACTTTAAGGCGCCAAATGTAGGTTTCCTAGAAAGAGTTGGTTTTAAACCTTTGTTACGAATGATTAATCGACACTTCACATTCGCCGTGCACCATAAATCGTTTTTTGGTTTGGATTTCGGTACAAATAAATCTAGTTCGCTTCAATTTGCCCTTTTGGAAAAGCCGTTGGTTCGAAACAATTACGAACTCAGCGCCTTCAGGAAGATCGCTCAATACAATCATTGGTTCTTGATCGTATGCTCGCAATTCACGGAGCAATGCTGGATCAGAACATGAGGCAGCTTTTGGGTTTTGTATGTGGCGGGCAACGGCCGGGGTTAATTCGTCTGGAAAGGCATTCGCGGCGAGCAGTTGTAGCAAGAGCTCAGAGTACACGCCTTTCCAAGAATCACCATGCGGAGTGGCAAGGGTTTTTCTCTGAAGAAAATCAATGTGATGCGCGATTTCATGGGTGAGTGTTACCGTAAACGCGTAAGGATTTAGGTCTCCATTTACCGAAATAACAGGCTGTTTTCTGCCTCCACCAATTCGGTAATCACCCAGCTTTGTTTTACGCGGTTTCGAGATCCGGACTTTAACTGGATACTTAACTAGCCAGGAGTAAATGATACGACAAATGCGCTCTGGCATATATCGTTGCATCTGCTTTACAAATGCATCTTCGTTCATGAATTGTCATAAACGACAGCCTTCTCTTCAACGTTAACTTGGCTCCAATGTGGACAATCGCAATCCTTTCCTTTGAAGAGTTTACAAGATGATAGACCAACGATGGTTGAAATAAGTAGAAGAGTTTTCAATAATCGCATAGTGTAAAGCTACGTTTAAAAGCATTTCGATCGCTTGGTTTTAGATTTACATTTGTCGCAATGGGTTCATTTGTCTTCCATCTCGGAAAGTATATCATGCTGCTATGGCGCGTGTTTAGTAAACCTGAGAAATTTTCCATCTATCGGCGAAGGTTGTTTGACGAAATGATTTCTTTGGGACTTGATTCGCTAGGCATCATTATGATCATTTCGCTCTTTATGGGAGCGGTTATTACGATTCAGACTGCTGCGAATATTGATAGCGCTTTCATTCCATCCTACACCATAGGTTTTACAACCCGGCAATCATCCATTCTCGAGTTTAGTCCCACTATTATGGCGCTGATTTTGGCTGGAAAAGTGGGGTCCAACATTGCGTCGGAGATCGGCTTGATGCGCGTTTCTGAACAAATTGATGCGTTGGAAATTATGGGTGTAAACTCAGCTTCATTCCTGATTCTCCCAAAGATTTTGGCTTCAGTATTTATCAATCCATTTCTGATCGTTATTTCCATGTTTGTCTCTATCGGTGGAGGTTATTTAATCGCGATGGCCACTGACATTGTGACTATTACCGACTATGTAGAAGGTATTCAGCTCGACTTTAGACCGTTTCATGTGGTGTATGCATTGATCAAAACTTCAGTTTTTGCCTTTTTATTAACTTCCATTCCTGCTTATAATGGCTATTATGCTTCAGGCAGCGCGTTGGATGTGGGCCGAGCCAGTACGGCCGGTGTGGTGAATAGTATGATATTGATTCTAATCACCAATTATGTCTTAACTCAGCTGCTTCTGATATGATTGAAGTAGCGGGACTATCAAAGGCATTTGGGGATAAGGAGGTCTTAAAGGACATATCCGTAACGTTCGACGCAGGTAAGACCAATCTAATCATTGGCGCGAGTGGAAGCGGAAAGTCAACGCTTGCACGATGCCTTATTGGCTTGGTTGATCCAGATACCGGAACGGTGCTCTATGATGGTCGAAACTTCATCGAAATGAACATGAAGGAGCGTAAGATGATTCGAAGAGAAGTTGGTTTTCTTTTTCAAGGAAGTGCGCTCTTCGATTTTATGACCGTTGAGCAAAACGTGCAGTTTCCACTTGACATGCTGACCTCTATGACGGCCAAAGAGAAGGTTGTGAGGGTTGCTGAAGTTCTCGAGAGAGTAGAGCTTTCACATGCCGGCAAACTATTCCCTGGTGAGCTTAGCGGAGGAATGAAGAAGCGTGTTGGAATTGCTCGGGCAATTTCACCTAATCCAACCTATTTGTTCTGTGACGAACCGAATTCGGGCCTCGATCCGCAAACGTCCATAGTGATAGACAAACTAATTCATGAAATTACGCTTGAGTATAATACCACCACGGTCATTATTACGCACGACATGAATTCAGTTATCGATATCGGAGATCATATCTTGTTCATTCACAACGGCAGAAAATCATGGGAGGGTGATAAGGTGTCGATTTTGGAGACAGAGAACAAGGAAGTCTTGGACTTCGTATACGCTTCAGAATTCATGAAGAAAGCCCGTAAATAAAAAAGGCCCAGCAGTTTTGCCGAGCCTTTTAATTCATTTTGAAATCTTCTTAGCGTAATTGGAAATCATTGAGAAGTAGAAGTGTTCCTTCTCTCTTCACATATTGATCATTGTCTGTGATTAGCACAATACGCCATACATATGCTCCTTGTGGCACACGCTCACCGTTTAGCTTTCCGTTCCATTCGAAGTCTTTGTCGGTAGTCGCAAACACGGTGTTGCCCCATCTATCGTAAACTTCGAGCTTCAATTCGCGAATACCCATGCTTTCCATCTTCCATGTCTCGTTATTGCCATCATCATTCGGTGTGAAACTTGATGGAATATAGAGGTGATACTCAGGCATAACTAATACGGTCGAAACATCGCTACATCCGTGCTCATTTGTTGTCATCAGCTCTACCTCATATGCGTTGCCATTTGGCATTGCGATTATTGGAGATTTATCCGTGGACGAAGCGCCAATACCGGCAATTGTCCAATCATAGTAACGAATGGTGTCATTTGACCAGGACTTGTTCTTTAATGAGATGTCGTAATCATTGATGTATTCGTATTCGAAGTCTGCGGAAACATTTGAAACATCAACTTGAACATTACCGGTAATAAATGTATCGCAGTAATCAACAAGTCGCAGAGTGTAATTGTGAGACTCCGTAGGCGTCGCGGTTAAGTACTTTCCAGAGGATTGCACTGAGCTCTCCCAGAAATATTTGTAGTTGCCTCCACCATCGACACCTTGAGCTTCCAGAATGATTGCATCACCTGCACAGATGACTGTATCATTTGGTAAAATCAGTTGCAGATCATTCTTCTTAGCAATAACACCTCGAAGCACCTTCTCTGCAGTATCAGCGTGACAACCATCTGTCAGACGGATTGTATATGTAGTGTCGTGATAGAGTATGTCTTGAATGTAATCTTCACGTGTATCAAAGTTGGTCCAACTTAATTCATATCCCCATCCAAATCCACCGCTTGGTTGGGCCGGTCCGAAGTGCACTTTAAGACCCGAACATGCGACCGTGTCGTTTTGGACGCCTCGAATAATCAATGGATCAGCTACTGGAACGTGAACAACTACGTAGTCTACAAAATCTTCAAGTCCGCAAATGTCAGTTACGGTCACAAAAATTGAATCCGTAAGTAGCGGAGCTACTGTTGTGGTTGAATCAAGTGAGCCATTACTCCAGACATAGTTATATGGTGGGTAACCACCACTCGCCTGAACCGCAATGTTAATTGGGTCACCAGGGCAAGCAATATCTTCAACATCCGTGTCCTTGGTATAGGTAATTACAGGGTCATTTTCTGTATATAGATCAAATGTCTTGACAACCGTTTCTTGTGTACAGGCACGATGAATCGTTACGGAATAAGTGGTATCAACCAAACTGAAAACACTTATAGTTGAATCCGTTGATCCTGTGCTCCAGACATAAGAAATATCTCCGTGCCATATTAGATCGTTGAACTGCACTCCAACCGCTAAATCTACGGGTGAGTCGGTACAGTTTATCGTCTGCTCGTCTCCAATTTTTACCACAGACCATGGCACATTGAAGACACCAACAGTTATTATTTCTGTTTCACTTTGGAATCCACATCCATCTTCAATCTGAATGGAATAGGCCGTAGTGACTGAGGGTTGTACGTATTGACTCGAGTCTACGCTTGTGGTGTTACTCCAACTATAGGTAAACGGCGGCAGTCCATTATTAATAGTCACGCCAATGAGCGCGGCCGAGTCGTTGCAATCCAACGTAGTGTTGCCAAATGCCGAAACAGAAAGCACAGGTTGATCAATAATTGTAAGCGCAAGTGTGTCATCGTCACCGCACATGGTCACATTGGAATCGGTGACAATGAAATCGAATGTTTCTACAACTTCATTTTGGGTGTCGTAGTAAATTTCAATGTCAAACCCAACCTGGGTCGAGTCCTGAGCAAACGTCACTTCACATTCATAGACCCCGTTCACCAGAGTACAGCCCGGAACATTTTCATAATCAAGACCCATCGTGGCTGATCCGGCAATCGTGTATTGTAAGTCGTATGGCGGGTATACTGAATCTACACGTGTAAAATATAATTCAAGGTTGCCACAGCCCTCGTAAAGTGCGCTGTCAAATCCCCACGGATTATAAGATGGTTGCGGGTTTACGGTAACGCCAAAAAATTCAAAGCTTTTCGCTTTAAGGAAAACAGCTGAGTCAAAAATCCAATCCACGCCATCACAAATTGCCATCTTAACGTGGTATGTATCACAGGCATTTACCCAAATTCTCTTGGTTTCAAAAACATCAGTCCAAGCTCCATAAGTATTGCTTGTATTCAAGTCAGCAAATGTGAATGCGTTGCTAATTGGGCCATTGTTGTAATACTGAGCATACGAAGGATTTCCGTTACATGGAGTTCCACCGGTTCCATTATGAATAGATGTAATGGCAACAGGTAACGTATCTGTACCAGGAATGACGGATACATTCTCTGCATTATTTGAGTATGGACCATTGATTCCAGGGCCAGAAATAAAGAAGCCAAAAGCATCATTATACTGAGAGCATGGATACACTGGCCATTCTTCGGAGCCGAAGCAATATTCAAAGGATATTGAGTCTCCTTGTGGAGCAACAAAGTCAAATTCGAGAACAGCTTTGTCCCGCATTATTGATGGAGGAGTACCCCATCCAACAGATTGCGCTACTGCAAGAACATCTGAATCACCTGCACCTGAAAAGCTAGCGGATGCAAAACCGTTATTGGGAATTAAATTGATGTTACCAGATGACATCACAATACCACTATCTATTCCAATGATATTGCCACCACCTGTAAAGTATCCAACTTGGTTGGTTACGTTGGCATTTGTTGTCCCGTTGTATTTATAATTGAAGGCAGTGATTTGACTGCCCATAAATACATTTTGAATCAAGTGCGCACTTGAATTAAATGGTGTAGCGTTCGTGACACTCATTTGTGCTTGTGTAGCATTTGCTAGACAGACCGCAATAGAGGCGATTAGAACTTTGTTTAAAATGCTCTTCATTATCTTTTAGTTTACAACCGTTAGCGTGTTAGACCTGTCGATCTTCTGACCGCTTACTGTTGTTCCTTTTATTCGGTATACGTATGTGTTTAACTCTCTAGAGGTTTGCGTTCCGCCGTCCCAAGTAAAGTATTGGTCGCTACTCTCGAAGATTAGTTGCCCCCATCTATCAAAGATTTGCATACTAAATGATTCAAATGCTTCATCGAAGGTGATTTGGAAAAAGTCGTTGTGTCCATCTGAATTAGGCGAAAATGCAGATGCTGTTGAGAAGTTGTCCCGCATGGTGACCACCTTTGACGTACGTGCGATGCAACCATTTTTGTTCTGAACCTCTAATTCTACAGTGTTACTTGTGCCGGCCGTCATAGGAACGTTGACACTTATGCCAGATTCAATTTCATTTCCATCTAGAAACCAGGTATATGTTGTAACGTCATCATCGATTTCGGCAAAAAGGTCAACGTTATCTGAATAGGCATGAACGTCATAGTCAAACGCCGCATGAGCATCATCTACTTCAATGACTCTTTCTATGAGGTGATCATTTCCACACTCATCAATGTATGATAAGGGGACGCGCATTGTTTCAGTAACTTGAACCTCGTGCTCCAGATTCATGGACTGTCCATTCCAGAAATAAAATCGGTTATCGTCAGATTGAGCAACGTCGACAGTTTGACCATTGCATACCGTTAAGGCGGTTGGTGTAGGAATCTCACGTTCCTTTTCAATCAGGTGTATCTGAGTTTGTACTATTTGCACTCCACAGGCATCCGTGATTTCAAATGTGAATATATCGCCATTGTGTGCTTCCTTAGTCAAGGGCTGTCCGCTTAAGCCGCCGATAGAACTGTAAATGTATCCTTGTCCAACGCCTCCTGAAACGTGCTTCATCTTGGGCGCTAAGGTGACCTCATCACCATCACAGTCAAATTCAATAGCTGCTTCAGCTGGAGGAATAATCGGGTCATGCGCTTCTAGATGAACGCCAACACTGGCTACAGCTTCGGTACCGCATACATCTGTGATTGTTACATTGAAGTTATTGTCCTGAGCTGGATAAACTCGGTTGCTTCGGTGGGTGGATGCGTCTTCCCAACGATACATAAACGGCTGATGACCGCCATAAAAGATGGGCTCAATTTTCAATTCTGAACCAGCACATGTGAATTTGTCAACTGTATAGTGAGCCTCTTGAGTGATGATGGGATCATTTTTCACTTTTATTTCAAAGCCCTTTAACGCATTGATGCCCAAATCTGGATTTGAAATTTGAAGGATGTAAGTTGTCGTAACACTTGGTTGAACGGTAATTACCGAATCTGTTTCGCCGGTATTCCATTGATAAATAAAACCAGGCACCCATCCGTTTATATCAACTCCGATAGTTTCCGGCGCTGAGGTGCAATTAATTGTGGCTGATTGCCCAATAGATGATATTGAAGGCAATGGATTATCACCCTGTGAATAAACGTTTTCGATTGAAAACGATAATAAAATGGTGACTGCTAGGAGTGCATGTAATTTCTTCATGATGTAAGTCCTAATTGATTAACCTACAATTTTAACCATAAATGGCCAGATTGAGGGGGTGTTTTTTTCACTTTGTCGAGTATTCCCATAGGTTCGTCCTGAACTTCTAGGTGCCGTCGGTGGTTATATTTGCCTACTTAACAAACGAGAAATTCACAAAAGGTTGCCGATATGGAGATTACTGACGTAAGAAAATACATAACTGAGAACGAAGAGCGATTCCTAAATGAGCTAATTAGCTTACTAAAGATACCATCAGTTAGCGCTGACTCTGCTTATGATAAGGACACGCAGAGATGTGCAGAACATGTTAAGCAATCCTTGTTAGACGTTGGGGTTGACATGGCTGAGATCTGCCAAACTGATGGTCATCCGATTGTCTATGCTGAAAAGATGATTGACCCTGCGAAACCTACCATTCTTGTTTATGGTCATTACGATGTGCAGCCAGCCGATCCAGTAGAACTTTGGAGCTCCGCCCCATTTGATCCTGAAATTCGAGATGGAAAGATTTTTGCCCGCGGTTCGGCTGACGACAAGGGACAGTTTTATATGCATGTGAAGGCATTTGAAATGATGAATAAAATGGACGCGTTGCCGTGCAACGTAAAGTTCATGATAGAAGGTGAAGAAGAGGTTGGTTCTTCAAATCTTGGTCACTTCGTAAAAGCGAACAAAGAAAAATTAAAGGCAGATGTGATCGTCATATCCGATACTTCGATCATTGATAATGACACTCCATCCATTACCGTTGGCCTTAGGGGGTTAAGCTACGTAGAAGTGGAAGTAACTGGGCCATCTAAGGATCTTCATTCTGGCGTTTATGGAGGCGCAGTAGACAATCCTGTGAATGTTCTCTGTGAAATGATTGCCTCATTAAAGGACGAAAATGGGTCAATTACGGTGGACGGATTTTACGACAAAGTTGAAATTGTAAGTGCCGAGGATCGAGCGATGATGGCTGAAGCGCCTTTTGATCTAAACGATTATATGAAAGCACTTGACGTGGATGCGGTAAGGCCTGAAGCCGGTTACTCAGCCCGAGAAGGAACGTCAATTCGGCCGTCGCTTGACGTGAATGGAATTTGGGGTGGATACATCGGCGAAGGGGCAAAGACCGTACTGCCATCTAAGGCTTACGCGAAAATCTCAATGCGTTTGGTACCACATCAGGAACCGGACGAAATAACTGCGCTTTTCGACGCTCATTTCAGAAAGATTGCGCCGAAGTCAGTTAAAATTAATGTAACCGCGCATCATGGCGGAGAACCTGTTGTAATCCCAACGGACAACCCAGGATATCAGGCCGCTTCGTTGGCTATGGAAAAAACATTTGGGAAGCGACCAATTCCAGAAAGAGGCGGTGGAAGTATTCCAATTGTGGCCTTATTTGAAAAGGAGCTTGGATTAAAGTCAATTCTAATGGGTTTTGGTTTGGATTCTGATGATATTCACTCGCCAGATGAGCACTATGGCATATTTAACTATCTGAAGGGAATTGAAACCATTCCATTTTTCCATAAATACTTTGCTGAACTATCAGCGAAGTAGCGAGAAACTTCCTCTGAAATTGGCGGTGGTGCCATCGAAATTGCGTGTTTCTACATTGTAGAAGTACACACCTTCTTGCGCATTATCGCCGCTGATTTTTCCATCCCAACAGAGCTCAGGAGAAATTGTGCTTTGAATTAACAAGCCCCATCGATTGTAAATTTCGATGGTGGCAGATTCAACATTTTCTATTCGTAGACAATAAAGATCGTTGATGCCATCCTGATTGGGTGTGAAGACATTGTCTAGTGAAACCAACGATGGACAATTTGAGGTGATGAGTGCACTGTCCGAGAGAAGGCAGCCATTCGTGTCAAGGGCGGTTGCGCTATATATATCAGCAACTTCAACGTCGATTGTAAATCCGACTTCACCGTTTGACCAGGTTGTGTTAGATATAGCCTCCGATAGAATGGAGAGCTGAACTACCTCTCCGTCGCACACGTTTGTTCCAGCTGGGGTTGCAATAGCAATTTGATCTGGGGCCCGGATTTGAATTAAATCGACGAGGCTTGCACATCGATTTGTGGCAGTTAATTCATGCTGCCCAACACCTGCCAACAGGTTCGGTTTTGAACTCCCGTCATTCCATAAATAGGTGAACGGATATTTGGTCGAATCTGGGCCGATTGTCACGAGAGTGTTTGGTAGACATAATACGGTGTCGAGGCCTACGTTGAGGGTGAAAGCCGTATCCCATTCCACAACAATCATAGTGTCAGAATATATTCCACACGTATTTACCTGACTATACCAAAAGGTGCCCGCTTCTGTAGCATTAATGCTGTTACCAAATGTTCCATTCGACCATGTGACAGAATCGCCATTTTGGACAGCCAATTCAATCGTATCATCCTCATCGCAAATGACTTCAATTGGAATGAGGTTTCCAGTTATTGCTGCATCAATGTAAACCTGAATGGTGTCTGAAACCGTATCGCAAATGTTGCCGACCGTGACCGAGTATAAACCTGGGCTATCGATGAATAGTGTTGAGTCTGTAGTGGCGTTGGACCACGCGTAAACCGCATTTTCAAAGGCTACATTTAGGAGTAAACCCACGGAATCGCAAACTGTTGTGTCTTCTGGAAAGTTAATGATGGGTTGGGCCGATTGGTTAACAGTCACCAGCAAGGTATCCACCGTTGACCCACAAGCATTTGTTGCTGAAAGTGAGTAAGTACCTGTGGCGCCAACATTGAAAGTAGTGTCGTGAGAGCCGTCCTGCCAGGTGTAATAGGCGTTTGAAAGATCGGGATCGAGAATGAAACTAAAGTTGCTGCATACCGCGGTGTCTGATCCTAAAGAGAAGTTTGGTGGGCCACTTACACCTTCAACATCAACTGAATCCCGGAAAAGACAACTTTGGTAATAGACGTCTACCCAATACACGCCGCCGGTGTTAACAGTAATCGTGTCCGTGGTGGCTCCAGTCGACCAATAGACACATGCATTGTGCCATGTAGCATCCAGAACAAGGTCGGAGCCTCCATTGCAAATAGTGGTGTCGTTTCCTAAAAGGTCAATTATCGTGTCCCATACCACAACATTTCGATAGAACGTATCAATTTGATTTCCAGTAAATGTGAGCAAGGTGACCAGAAATGTATCTGGGTTGGAGAAGGTGTGGGTAGTATACACATCGGAGCTTGTATTACTGGTGCTGGACGGGTCACCAAAATTCCAATTAACTGAATCAGGACTTAAACTGTCCTCAGGATACATAATGGTCGGCATGCCATCACACGTGGTTCCGTGTTCCACATATATTCCATCCGATAAATAACTGCTAGGAAAGTTTACAAGACCTTCGGTAATGGCCGAGTCGAGAGAGATTCCAAGTTCGACAAAATCCGCATCATTTCCATAGAGATTTGGTTGGTTTATAACGGAAAGCGTGTCATAATTCGAGAAGTAGTTCACGGTCATATAGATCTTCCCGTTGTTTCCAAGTTGGAGGTTGCTAGGCACTTTGAGTTCGTTGACTTGGGCGAGTTCGAACTGAGAGTCGAGTAGACAATTGGTGTCAAGATGATCGAGGTCATATTGAAACAAAATGGCTTCAGGATTCGCTGAAAAGCGCTGTACATAATAGAGCTTTCGGCTGTCTGGGCTAAACTCAACTCCAAAGGGGAAATTGGATGAATAGCTTTCAAGCGTAAGCGGCGCGCTGACTTCTCCCGATTCGTTGTCAAAAGATAGCAGTTCAATATGGCCTCCCTGAAAGCCTGCCAGGGCAATTTTTGACCCATCCGGCGAAATCTTCATTTGCCCCATCACAGCATTGGTGTTGCCTGAGTGAGTTAGGCCGACAGCGCTAACAACAGGGGTGCTATTTACTCCAAACGAATCAACATGAAAGGAAACGAATTCATCGCTGTCAAACCTATGCGCGACAATCCAATAGTCAAAATCATTTCCATGTTTAACGGCACATAGTTTCTCGGTCATAAAAGAGTCAAGCTGTGTCCCAGGGAAAACGAGTCCTGCGCCGGCGTTGAATGACATGTCTACCAAATAGTAATGGAGTCCGTCGCTGGTTCCGTTATCATCCATTGTAAAGATGTAATACCTATTTGGCGAATTTGGAGCGGGAATAATAATTGAGCTCTGCGTGGCCTCTTCGCTACCAGCCAGATTTGTTCCGCCTTGAATTACAAGATGTTGATTGTTCCAGGCCGAATCGCCATTACTATACAGCACTAGGTTTCCATCTAGGTCCGATATAGCCGAAGTGCCTTGTGTTAATGATCCAAATGCGGGAATGGAGGAACCATAAGGTTGGGGAACTCCCGAGGAAAAATCGATGGCATTGCCTCTCGGGAAAACCCAATTATCTGCATGCGCCGATTGCCCTTGACAGAAATGAGCTACCAAAACGGCAACGCATGTCAATAATCCTATTTGGAGTGTTTTCTTTGTCATCAAATTAATAAGACATGACTGCCGCTAATTTCAAACTGCCCTCAATTTTAAAAGTTTCAATATTGACTATCGTTTCTTCCATGTTCTTATCTAGCTGTGAAGTTAAGGACATTGAATTGGTTGAAGTTGAAGATGTGAAAATTGAAAAGGTAGAAGGTGGGAAAATTGATGGAGTAATTACCGTTATGCTGAGAAACCCGAATGGATTTCCGGTTACGATAAAATCGGGCGACTTTACTATTTGGGCTGGAAAAACAGAAATGGGAACGGCCCAATTGAATGAGTCTTTTAAAATTAACTCGAACAGCACCGAGTCGTATCCGATAAAGCTGAAGGGTGATGTTGGCGGCGTGCTCACGGGAGGGCTTGCAGGACTGATCGGTATGTTTACAGGCGAAGATCCGAAGTTGGTCTTGAAAGGTGAGATTAAGGCGAGAAGCTTTTTGATTACGCGGACGGTTCCGGTAGAATTAGCAACAGATTTGAATCTCTCGAGCTTTCTTAAATAAAGGACATTCCAAGACATAGTTTTAAGCGAACTATTCTGCGTACAGAGGTGTCAATTTGCTGAGCAAAATTGGGATCCGACTCCATTTCTTTCATAATATCTGATAATACGCCCAACTCATCAGGCGGCATTAAAATCATGTCGCAGCCCGCTTTCGCAGCCAAGAGGCCGGAGTGAGGGATGGCGGCTACTGCGCCCATATTCATAGCATCGGTGATGATGATTCCATCAAACCCCATTTCTTTTCTCAATAACGTGTTGACGATTATGGGACTTAACGTGGCGGGCATTCCATCAGTTCCGTAGGTGGTGTTATTTTCAATGGCAATGTGACCAACCATTATGCTCAATACGCCAGATTCAATCAATGGTCGGTAAATGTCAACCTCGGTCAGCTCGCCGTCTATGTAGACTAATTTTTTGTGGGTATCGCCGGCCACGCGACCATGGCCCGGGAAATGTTTGGCTGTCGCAACTATGCCATCTTTTTGTGTTTCATGTATAAACTGCGTTGCTCTTGGCAGCACTTCTTCGGCGGTGAGGCCGAAATTTCGATTCCCTATGGCCTCATTGTTTGCCGATAGGTCAACAACTGGCGCGAAATTTTGCTGAAACCCTACATGATTCAGAATGCTGTCAATTACATCAACAGCCCCACTTATGTCCTCTTCAGATTTTAGTTCGGCCGTTGGTTTCATTTCTGGTGTTCCAGGCATTCTTCTATTAAGCAGGCTAGGCTCAGCATCCATGCTCATAAGCATCGGCCAATTGTCATGCAGTTTATTTATCTCATCGATTTGAGTCTTAAAGTCGTTGGGATCCCCACTTAGGAAGATAACGCCACCTATTTGTTTGTTCTGAATTAATGGCTTGACCGTTTCGTAAGGTTTCCCCAATTTGCCCAAAGAAGCGATGATCATTTGAGCCACGCGTTCTTCGGGAGTAAGACTAATTAATGCTTCTTCTACCGCTTGGTCTAAGGCTTCATTTGACTCAAAGTATGACTGGAGCGTAAAGCTGGATTGAGCAAAAGAGCTACAGGAAATAATGGCGCAGATTCCTAAAAAGATAAAGTGTTTATACATGGTTCAAACGTAGTTGGTAGATCAACTTAGAATAAATAGCATGCCAGTATTTATAAACGAAGCAATGTAAATCAGATATCTTGGTCCCGAAGCGATCTGGTTGGCCCTATAATTTCAAATTTGAAGTAGGTTTGTTGTCTCAAGAAAGATGATAAACAAAATCTCCACATTCATTAATCAACGCATCTGGGATGTTCGATTAGAAGATCGACAGCCATGGGTGGCGTTTCTGGTGAAGCAACTGCGGATTGTAATTATCGTTTCCAGAAATTTTACGAAGGATAAACTACAGGTGCAAGCCGCCGGATTGACCTATTACACACTGCTCTCTGTTGTTCCATTAGTGGCAATGGCGTTTGCTGTGGCTAAAGGATTTGGATTTCAGGATAATCTTGAGGAAGAACTAACGGGGTTACTAAAAGGGCACGAGGAAGTAGTGACTCAGGTCATGGTCTTTGCCACTCGAATGCTAGATAATACCCAAGGCGGTGTTTTAGCTGGGGTTGGCGTGGTGCTCTTGCTATGGAGTGTTATGCGATTGTTGATGAGCATCGAACTCTCGTTCAACGCCATATGGCAAGTGGCAAAGGGACGATCTTGGATCAGGAAATTTTCGGAGTATTTATCCATCATGCTTGTGGCTCCATTGATGATCATTCTATCAAGCAGCATAACTGTACTCATAACTTCAGAAATCGAAAGTTTGGTGTCGACACTTGACCTGTTAAAGGCAATAGGGCCAATAATTTTCTTCTTCATTCGATTGATTCCATACGTTCTTATATGGCTCTTATTCACCTTTATTTATATGGTGATGCCTAACACCAAGGTGCATTTTGGATCGGCTTTCATTGCTGGAATGATCGCAGGTACAGCGTTTCAATTCTTAGAATGGGGATATATCTATTTTCAAGTTGGGGTTAGTAAATACAATGCGATTTACGGAAGTTTTGCAGCGCTGCCGCTCTTCCTCATTTGGGTGAATATTAGTTGGCTAATCACTTTGATAGGAGCAGAAATCGCTTACGCAAACCAATATGTGGTTGAGATAAAGAATGAGCGTGACGGAAAGCAATTGAGCGTGATTCAACTCCATGTCATTGCCATGATGGTTTGCAAAAGGTTAAGCGACAATTTTGAAAGGGGAGATGACCCAGAGTCTGCTCAGATGATTAGTAGTGACTTGAATCTGCCTTTCGGAACCACCGCGCGGGTATTGGATCTGATGTCGGATGCCCACCTTCTTACTGAGGTAGAATCGAGTGGTAATCGAATGAATGCATACATCCCTACTAGGAATCTTGGAAAGCTTAAGTTGAGCGACCTAATGCACATCATAAATGGCGACAACGTAGCCGATCTCTATGAAATGGTGCAAGGACCTTTCGAGATCTACGTGAAGCACTATGAGAAATTATTGGAGGAAAGCTCCTCACTCGGTTCGAATATGAATATTTCGGATTTGCCTTGGCCAACTATTGAAGCCACCTCAACTTGAGATTATTGAGCTCTTCTTTTGGCGCATTGACGCTGCTTCTCATCATGGGAATTGGAACTGCGGGATACTCCCAATCCTTTGACACATTGACATTCATGTCATATAACCTCCTCTTTTATGGAGAGACCACCTCGTTTTGCGATAACAGCAACAACAATATTGGGTCAAAGGATGCCTATCTAAAAAAGATTGTGAAACACGCTGATCCAGATTTTTTGGTTGTGAATGAAATGGGTGCCTCTTCGGTTTATTTAAATCGAATATTGAACAAAGCGCTGAATGTAGATGGTGTATCTAAGTACAATGGCTGTGCTATTCAATCTAATTCGTCGAGTATCATCAATGGAATGTTCTTCAATAAGGATAAAATTGGGCTGGTTTCTCGAGATAAAGTGGAGGAGGCGCTGAATGGAAGCAATTTGGTACGTGTTATTGACGTGAACACATTTTACATCAAAGATCCCGAGTTGGAAAAAGGCGCTGACACAACCATCTTTCATGTAGCGGCGGCACACTTAAAAGCTGGAAACTCATCCAGCGACGCTGCGGCTCGAGGGCTAGCAGCAGAGGCACTGATGGACTACTATGTTTCTAATGCCAGCTCCGATAACCTATTTCTCTGTGGAGATCTAAATGTTTATGATTCCGACGAAGCGGCCTATCAAGAATTGCTCAGCAGCGCGCATGGCGACTACAGGTTGTATGATCCTATAGATGAGGCTGGGGGTTGGAATAACAATAGTTCTTTTAGTGGAATACATAGCCAATCAACACGATTGTCGAGCACCAATGGTGGGTGTTTCTCGGGCGGTGGCATGGACGACCGATTCGATTTTATTCTGGCAAGTGGAGCGGTAATTCAGGATACAGGAACGATCACTTATGTGCCAACCTCTTACAGGGCATTGGGTCAGGATGGGAATCACTTTAATCAGTCATTAACTCAAGGAGCGAACAATTCGGCACCATCGGCGGTAATTGCAGCGTTGTATGAAATGAGCGACCACCTTCCAATTGTGGCAGATTTCAAAATTAGATTGCACGAAACTACCGTGGACACTACTGATTCGACGGATACAATTTCGGTGGTTGCACCATTACAAGTGCCGTTGGCCACGATCTGGACCCAGCAAAACGAGCTTCGAGTAGAGTCCTATGCTTCGGGTGCTGTAATAGAGCTAATTGATCTCATGGGCAACACGGTTTTCACACATAATTTAAGCCAGGGGTACAATGTGTTTCGCACAGACGGTATTCCAGCAGGGATATATATTGCCCATACTAAGCGACAAGACGAACACCATTTTGATCGTGTACTGATCTTGCGCTAGCGCAACACAAACTTTCTTTCCGAATCGAGCTTAATAAACGTAAAGAGTAGAATGGTGAAAGACCATAAGGATGACCCTCCATAGCTGAAAAATGGGAGAGGAATCCCGATTACTGGAGCAAGGCCAATGGCCATGCCTATGTTAATTGTAAAGTGGATAAATAATATGGCCGCCGCGGCATATCCATAGTTTCGAGTAAACTCACTTCGCTGATTCTCGGAGGACCAAATAATTCGACCCAACAAGAAAATGAATGCCAAGATAAGGACAAGTGTACCCAAAAACCCCCATTCTTCGCCGACCGTGCAGAAAATGAAATCGGTGCTTTGTTCTGGAACGAAGTGAAATTTTGTCTGGGTGCCTTGGAGAAATCCTTTACCCGAAAAACCACCAGAACCAATAGCAATTTTTGATTGATGCACGTTGTATCCCGCCCCAAGAGGGTCAGATACAATTCCGAGCAGTTCATTGATTCGATTTTGATGATGCGGTTTGAGTAGATGATCGAATAAGTAATCCACGGAAAGGTAGTATCCAATCATGGCTACTAGGCCTCCGCTAAAAATGGGTAAACTGCCTTTTTGCTTTCTAAATTGATAGTAAAATGCGCCCACAATAAGCGTCAATGCTCCCAGAAAAATCCACGTTCCGCCAATTTCATTGTCTCCAAAAAGCTGGAGTGTCCATTGCTTCATGAAAAGCGCCATCACAAATAGAAATACGGCTATCAGTGCAACAACAAACCACCAACCGCTTAGTCCCTGACGATAAAGGACGATCAATAGGGTGCTGAAAACCAATACAGACCCTACGTCAGGTTGAAGCATAATCAGGGCTGCAGGGAAGAAAATAATCGCCAAGGATGTCAACAGAACCTTGCGCTCTTTGAACCTCGCTCCATATTGGCTCAGGTATTTTGCCAGGGCCAGAGCTGTTCCATATTTCGCGATCTCCGAGGGTTGAAAACTCACCGGTCCCAAAACAAACCAAGACTGAGCGCCCTTTATCTCAGACCCCACAATTAACACGCCGAGCAGCAACGCAATGGAGACGCCATATATTCCGTAGGCGAAGGTTTCAAAAAAGCGATGGTCAAAAAGCAGAATCGCGGCAGCAATAACGAGTGACAATCCAATCCACAACATTTGCTTTCCATGATTCTGAGTCATGTCGTTTACGGCCCGGTGCGCCTCGTCATATGTTGCAGCATATATGCTCATCCAGCCAAATGCAACAAGAAATAAGTAGACACCCACCATAATCCAATCGATATCTTGAAAGACACTTTGTCTAGTCCTCATCTTCCATTGAGATTAAATCAGCACGAAAAATTCGATTTTCCTTAGCCGTATCAGCGATGGTCCCGTTAAGGTACTTCTCTATGATAAGACTTGATATCGGGGCCGCCCATGTTCCTCCAAATCCAGAGTTTTCGACATACACCGCGATTGCAATTTTCGGATCGTCCTTTGGAGCAAACGCTATAAAGACGCTGTGATCCTTCCCATGTGGATTTTCAGCGGTCCCTGTTTTTCCGCAAACTTTAATCGAGTCTATTCTAGCCCTACGGGCCGTACCACCAGGTTTATCAACTACCCATTGCATGGCATCCACAATCGGGGTGAAATGAACATCGTCAATTCCTGTATTGTGTTTTTTCCAAGTAATGGCGGATTGTGTAGACAGGGGTTCTTTTATCAAGTGCGGGTCGATAAAATAGCCTCTGTTTGCGATTGTTGCCGCAAGATTGGCCATTTGAATTGGGACAACTTCCAACTCTCCTTGTCCTATACTCAAACTATAGATGGTGCTGAAAGCCCAGCGTCGTTCACCATATATTCGATCGTATAGTTCCACGTTCGGAACGCTTCCAGATTTCAGGCTAGGGAGGTCCAGCGCCAATCTTTCACCTAGGCCGAAACGATGCACTTGCTTTTCCCATCGATCGAGCCCTAAGGCGCTGTCTTCAAAATAGCTTTTTGCTTCACCTCTATTTATCAATCGCTTGAAAACTTGGTGATAGTAAGGGTTGCAAGACATTTGAATGGCCTGTCTAAGGTTTTGGGCGCTGGGATGATTGTGGCAACCAACGAGTGCCTTATTGCAAGTTATTCCGGTATTCTCTGAGATGATCCCATCCTGAAGTCCAATCAATGACTGGATTATTTTAAATATGGAACCGGGTGGATACTTAGCCATCAATGCACGATTAAATAAAGGATCTAGGCTGTCATTCTCACTCAGTAGCTTGTAATTTGAGGCGCGCTTGACACCGACTAACAGATTCGGGTCGTATGTCGGACTCGAAATCAAGCAAAGCACCTCGCCAGTTTTTGGTTCAATAGCCACGATGCTTCCCTTTTTGTTTTGCATGAGCTGCTCGCCATATTTCTGAATTTGTAAATCCAGACTTAGAATCAAATTCTCACCCGCCTTAGCCTCCACGTCTAGCGCTCCATCTTCGTATTTTCCCTGAACGGTGTTGTGCACATCAACCATCAAAACTTCGCGACCTCTATGGCCTCTGAGAGCAGTTTCGTATTGACGTTCGATTCCACTAATTCCAACAAAGTCACCCGAACGATAAAATGTGTCTTTATCTAGGTGCCCCTGATTTACTTCCCCAATATATCCCAAAACGTGCGCTGCAATGCTGTCAGGGTATATCCGTAAACTTCTCTTTTGGCCGTAAAATCCAGTGAATTGATAAAGTCGTTCTGCAACACGCGAATATTCTTCACTTGTCATCTGTTTCTTGAAAATGCTCGCCCGGTATCTTGAGAAATTGCGCGCTTGTTCCATCCGTTCAATAAATGCGTCTTTCTCAATTTCTAGCAGTGAACAGATCGACGTGGTGTCTACTTCGCCAACCAATACAGGCACAACCATGAGGTCGTACGCGGCCTGATTTAACACGAGGATTTCCCCATTTCGATCGTACACGATACCTCGAGCAGGATATTTTGTGACAAAGCGAAGTGCCTGGTTGTCGGCAGAGGAAACATACGAGTCATCAATCACTTGAATATAGAAGAGCCGCATCAGGAAAATGATCGCAATAACTACGAATGAGCTGATTACAATAAACTTGCGTTGCTCGAGGTTATTCATAGGAATTGGATTTGCCGCTGCGTGCAAAAATTAGCTGAATGACAACGATTAGCGACATGGTCATTAGGCTGCTTCCAAGGGATTTTCCCAGTGTAAGGAGTAGGCCCGTTACTCGGAACATTTCAATGAAGAACAATACGAAATGGTGAAGGAATACGATGATTGCCGCGTATGTCAGAAACCAAAGCCAGCCCATTTGACGTACACCCGGAACTCGGGAAAACTCATAACCATCTCTAGGTGCCATATAGGTAAGAATATATGGTCGGCAGTAGGCCGCAAACGTAGCTGCGATGGTGTGCATGCCAAGCGTTTGGCAAAACATATCCATTGTTAGACCGAGTAAAAACCCCACAATCAAGCCAACCGTGGGTCGGAAGTCAACAGGAAGCACAATTAGGAAGTACACATAGATATAAGGGTTCAGAATACCCGAAAACTGTATGTTATTCAACACAAATACCTGTATTAGAACAAGGAGGATAAACCTCAGTATATATGTGATTATTTGTCGATCCATGCTTCTGTTTGGATCATTATGCTGTCCAATTCTTGTTTCAGTGTGTTTTCAATTACAAAAAGCGTATTGATTTTTTTAAAGTCTGTGGCCAATTTCACTTGGATTTCTTGAAATCCAGAACTTTCGTTTTTCTCGGACGACTCTGCAAATCCTAGGACAAGCCCGGAAGGAAAAATTCCTCCACCGCCTCTTGTAAGAATAGTGTCACCTGGGTTCACGACAACATGATTGGGAATGTTCTCTAACGTCATTATTTCTTCATCGATTCCAACCCAGTGACACTGACCAAAATAGGATGTCCGTTGTAGTCGTGCATTAATGTTTGTGCTGCTATGGATTAATGGAAGAATAGAAGAGTAGTGGTCGCTTACTGAGTGAACAATGCCAACAATTCCTGAGGGGCCAATCACGGCGGAAGCCGGTTTGATGCCATCTACGGATCCAGACCGGATAACAATAAAGTTGTTCTTCAGATGATGGGTGCTGTTAATAGCCTGAACAGGAATGACTTTGTATCCGTCTCTATTAACGCTTTGTCGCTTCGGCTGATTGATCAATTGTTCCAGCAAGTCGGCGTTTTCCTCACGCAGCTCTGCGTTTTCATCGGATAACCCAAGATATTGAGTATAGGCATGCTGAATCTGATAAACATTTCCAGATAGCGCTACCCCAGTCTGGTGTAATTGGCTTTGGTGAAAACCGCTATTGGATCCAAGAAGCGCGAACCCGATAATTTCCAATAAAATGAAAAGGATCGAGAATTGATTTTTCCAGAAAAAGAGAAATACGTTCTGCATATTTTCTGATGATCAGGCTATACCTAGAAACTTAGGCGTGAAAATTACTTTATCAAGAATGGGAATCGATGTGCGTTCTTCAATGCGATTCCGGTTCCTCTTGCAACAGCGCGCAGCGGATCTTCCGCAACGTGAACAGGCAATTTTGTTTTTAAGCTAATCCGCTTGTCAAGTCCTCGAAGCATGGAGCCTCCACCGGCAAGATAAATTCCAGTCTTGTAAATGTCGGCACTTAATTCTGGCGGAGTCATCTCGAGAGCACTTAAAATCGCCTCTTCAATTTTTGAAATTGATTTGTCCAAAGCATGAGCAATCTCGACATAGGAGACCATGATTTCCTTTGGAATACCCGTCATAAGGTCTCTTCCATGCACGGCTAGTTCATCTGGCGGGCTCTCCAATTCGGTAATCGCGGCACCTACTTCAATTTTGATACGCTCGGCGCTTCTTTCTCCAATTAGGATATTATGTTGCCGGCGCATATAGTCTTCAATGTCACTTGTGAATTCATCTCCAGCCACTCGGATAGATTTGTCACAGACAATTCCTCCTAAAGCGATTACCGCAATTTCACTGGTGCCGCCGCCTATGTCGATGATCATATTACCCATCGGCTCCTCCACGTCAATTCCAATTCCAATAGCAGCAGCCATTGGTTCATGAATTAAATAAACCTCCTTAGCTCCGGCGTGCTCGGCTGAATCTTTAACCGCCCGTTTTTCCACTTCAGTTATTCCCGAAGGAATGCAAATGACCATTTTAAGGCTTGGCGTGAATAGTCGATTGCCGTAGTTGATCATTTTGATCATGCCCCGGATCATCTGTTCAGCCGCATAAAAATTCGCAATAACACCATCCTTTAAAGGACGAATCGTGCGGATGTTTTCGTGCGTCTTTCCATGCATCTGCATCGCGATGCGACCCACGGCGATAATCTTCTTTGTGGTTCGATCTTCTGCCACAATGGAAGGTTCGTCAACGACCACTTTATCATTGTGAATGATAATCGTGTTAGCTGTTCCCAAATCAATGGCAATATCTTCAGTGAAAAGGTTGAAAAGTCCCATCTTTTATCTTCCTGTGTTCAAGTGGTTTGTGCGAAGTTATACTTTATTCTAAGCCTATAATGGCACTAATTTGTTAGTGTCTGAAATGTCTTGTTCCTGTGATGACCATAGCCATATTGTGGGCGTTGCAGTAATCGACAGATTCCTGATCTCTAACCGATCCACCCGGCTGAATTACGGCCTTTACGCCCTCTCCATTTGCAATTTCAACACAATCTGGAAACGGAAAGAAAGCATCACTTGACATGACACACCCATTCACATCAAAACCAAAGGACTTTGCCTTGTCTATTGCCTGTCTCAGTGCGTCAACGCGTGAAGTTTGACCAACGCCACTCGCCACCAATTGCTTGTTTTTAGCCAAAACAATGGTGTTCGACTTCGTGTGCTTTACTAGTTTGTTTGCGAAAAGCAAATCCTCAACTTCTGCCGCCGTCGCCACACGCTTAGTGACATTTTGAAGTTCCGTAGCTTCTACGAGTTTGCTGTCAATGTCTTGCTCGAGTACTCCATTCAAAACCGATCTAACGGTTTTGTTGGGGAAAGCCGCTTGTTTGTCTATGAGCAGCATTCGATTCTTTTTGCTTTTGAGCAAGGCAAGTGCCTCATCGGTAAAAGCAGGGGCCATAACCACCTCGCAAAAGAGTTTGTTGATTTCTTCGGCAGCGTCAAGATCAATGGTGCAATTGGAGGCGATGATGCCGCCAAACGCAGAAACAGGGTCGCCAGCCAAGGCATCGAGGTAAGCAGTTTTTGCATTTGCGCGAGTGGCAAACCCACATGCGTTGTTGTGCTTAATTACTGCAAACGTCGGGTCCTCATCCTTGAAATCTCGAATAAGCCGTATGGCTGAATCAACATCAAGGAGGTTGTTATACGATAGCTCCTTACCATGAAGCTGCTCTAAAAATTGATCAATGTCTCCGATGAATGCGCCCTGTTGGTGTGGGTTTTCGCCGTACCGTAAGGTCTTTTTGTTTGAAACTACACCAGAGAAATAGTCTGAAATTGCGCCATCATATTCGTTGGTAATGCCAAATGCCTTTGTAGATAGCGCCCTTCGTTGCTCAATGGTTGACTTTGCTCCATTTTTAAGTAGGTCGGTTAAATCTTGATACTGGTCCTTCGATGGGATGATAACAACATCGTTGAAGTTTTTCGCGGCAGCACGGATCAGTGAAATTCCGCCGATGTCAATTTTTTCGATGATATCAGATTCACTCGCTCCAGATTTAACCGTTTCGCTAAATGGATACAGATCTACAACTACAAGGTCAAAAGTTGGGATATTGAATTGCTCCAATTCTTCGCGATCACTTTCTTCAGAATTGCGCGCCAAGATCCCACCAAAAACTTTGGGATGCAGTGTTTTTACCCGTCCTCCAAGAATTGATGGGTAATTTGTGATCGACTCAACTTCCGTTACTGCGATTTTCTTGTTTTGGAAGAATGCAGCAGTGCCGCCAGTCGAATAAACCTTGACGCCTTTTTCTTGCAATAATTCGGCAATTTGATCCAATCCGTCTTTATTGAAAACGGAAACAAGCGCAGATCGTATTTCTTTCATAGTGTGATTTTTCGTGCCTATCGAATAGAGTGCAATATTATTTATTCGAAAGGCCTTTTTGAGCAAAACTTTGGAAGGGTTTTGCACACGTTTTCAGCAATTTGGAATATTGGTTGCCGGGTTACTTGCGCGCGATTTTTTGTTCTACCCGGCCCTTCTTAAATATGTTACGTGCCTCGCCTTTATCCTGGCCCTTTCTTCTGGCCCTTTGTTCATCCATCGGTAAGTGAATCACCTCCAAGCAATCGTCTGAACAGCAGCCTTCGTAACGTTCTTTACATGCGTCACATTGAATAAATAGGAGATGACAATCTTCATTCAGGCAATTTGTATGTGCGTCACAAGCGGCCCCGCATTGATGGCACTCTGCAATCACGTCATTGGTGATACGCTCTCCAAGGCGCTCGTCAAAAACAAAGTTCTTCCCAACATATTTGTTTTCCAGACCTTGATTTTCAACCTGATGTGCGTATTCAATTATTCCGCCTTGCAGTTGATTGACATCCGAATAGCCCAAATGTTTGAAGTAGGCACTGGCTTTTTCGCACCGAATTCCTCCCGTGCAATACATTAGAATTTTTTGGTCTTCCTTGCCTTCCAATATTTCCTCGACCATTTTTAGCTCGTCGCGAAACGTGTCGGCGTCTGGAAGAATGGCGCCCTTAAAATGTCCCACTTCGCTTTCATAGTGGTTACGCATATCAACCACGATCGCCCCGCTTTCGATCGCGGCATTAAACTCTTCAGCGTTGAGGTGGTTTCCTGTGTGTGAAGGGTTGAAAGTAGAATCGTCGAGCCCATCGGCCACAATTTTTTGCCGAACCTTTATTTTCAACTTGTAGAATGACTTCCCGTCGTCCTCCACCGCAACCTTAAATGGAACGCCGGCCAGATATGGATCTTCTCCCATATATGATTCAAATGCGTCCCAATGATTGCTAGGCACGCTCATCTGCGCGTTCACACCCTCTTCGGCGATGTAGATGCGTCCGAGGCATCCGATTGACTCCCATTCGGCATAGAGATGATCTCGATATTGCTGGGGATCAGCGATTTGAACATACCGATAAAAAGAAACCGTGGTGCGTGGCGTTTGATCTTCGGACAGCCTCTGTCGAAGTAACTTTTTGTCGATTTTGTTGAATAACGGCATAGTGCAAAATTAGCGGCTTATCTTAGAATTGAGATTGAGAATTGTCAGTTTAGTGTGCCGCTTGAAAGCGCTTAATATTCCTTTTTATGTCCACCTCCTTAATCAATGGAGTAGCGTCCACCAAATGATCAATCAGGTGTTTGGAAAAGTAGGGGGCTAGGATCACCCCTTTTGAGCCTAGTCCGTTAAATACGCTCATGTATCCAAGCCTTGGGTGTCGGCCCAAGTACGGCCTTCGATCGGAAGCAGCAGGTCGCAATCCGCTTTGATGGTCGATGATTTTATAGGCCACCGGATAGATTTCTAGAAACGCCCTTAACAGCGTGTGGATTTGTTCAGGATTTGGTTTCCAACTCTCTGTTTCCCACTCGAAAGTGGAGGATAGTTTGTAGCGATGCGCCCCCAATGGAATGATGTTGATTACATTATTCACGATTCTATCGGGCAGTGCTTCATCCGTCTCCACGACAATCCAATCGCCTTTCGCAATTTTAAACGGCAACCAGCTGAAATAGGGGTTTTTGGAAATATATGGCCCGTCGCAAAATATCACATGGTCGTATTTCAACCCTTTATACACAACCCCTGAACCCTCTTGGGAGAGTTCATCAAAATTGAAGGTGCTATCGTCAAGGCAGCTTTCGCTCCTCAGAAATTCTATGTATGTGGTGATAAGTGCTGGGCAATCGACCATGCCTGCTTGATTCACCTTTCCATAATTTGATTCAATTGGGTCGAGAAACGACTCAAATGCACTTTTGTGAGATTTTTCATTCCAAAAAGAAGCGTAATCTTCGCTTCCGATGTGTTTGAAAATGGCGTGGTTTGAGATTAGCTTGGTGTTCAATCTATTCTCTAGCTGACCATAAAAGGAATGCATTTCTGGTAATACATCATCGATCATCCATGTTTTGTTCAACCTTCTAAAAACTATTGGATTGAACATGCCAGTAGCGACACGCGTGCTCGAAGGCCATTTAGAATTTGAAACAACGCGCACCGTCAATCCTTTTTGAAGAATTCTTTCGGCCACTGAAATGCCAGCTAAACCCGCGCCAACAACGAGGAAATTACGCATGCGTCAAAGGTGGGTTTAAATAAAATCGAAAAGAAATAATTGTTCGGACAACTAGTCACCCCCATTGTGAATCTATATGGCTAAACCACGAACTTATGTTGAAGTATTTGAAAAACATGGCGTTAGCAGCCGGTTAGTAAGTACGGATGTGAAAGTGGATGGGCTCAAGTAGACATCGTGGTTTACCCATCACCGATTGCGAAGTTCGGAACCAAGGACAGCGTTAAGTCGGGCGATGTTCCATTAGACATTCAGT
>Ga0115563_1000098_pt1 | contig 63914 bp, 57 predicted proteins | sample COGITO_mtgs_1105_2_FD_87198 | JGI IMG/M metagenome (GOLD analysis project Ga0115563, IMG submission 87198) | Pelagic marine microbial communities from North Sea - COGITO_mtgs_110519 | ecosystem: Environmental > Aquatic > Marine > Epipelagic | place: Germany:Helgoland, sampling site Kabeltonne...
CCTTAGTGAACCTGCAAATGAAAGGATTGGTTCCTCTTTGCCATCGTAATTGCTGGGGAAGTTTAAATTATGGACTGGTAATCCCTCCTGTGTGGGATGTTGGACCCATTCGTTCGCATATTGCGCCGTCATTTGAGCGGCGTGGGTAAGCGACTCGGCAATATCACCTTCGACCTTGCCCAGGTTTTCACGGATTTCCTCGAAATTTTCAACGGGTAGAGACATGCTGGATGCAAAAGAACGAACTCCCAGTAACGAGCCTTCCAATGCGGCTCCCACTGTTCCTGAAGATAATATCATGGGTAAGGTGATATTATAGCCTAAATTGATACCACTAATCACCAAATCAGGATCACGCGGAAACAGGTTGCCAATTGCAAAATTTACGCAATCTGCGGGCGTTCCATTCAATGCAAATGCCTGGCATGGAAATTGACCTTTTTTTTCAACGGGACATAGTTTTTGATGTCTCGAAATGGCATGCCCTATCCAACTTTTCTCCTCTTCGGGTGCGCAGACAATAATATCAAAATTCTTGGATGCTTCTTCCACCAGCACATGGAGGAAATAGGAATCTATACTATCGTCGTTCGTGATGAGTGCGAGTGGTTTGTCAGATTTCATAAAATAAAAGAGGGGAGGGTGTTTAACACCACTCCCCTCGATAGTAAGATTATAGTAAAAGAGCAGTCTGTTACGATGCGGTTGACTCAGTCTTTTCTTCGGATTGCTCTTCTTTTGAATCGCTATCATTCGAAGGAGATTCATCTTTCGATTTCTCTTCTTCCAACGCTGCACGACGACTCAGTTTAACTCGACCCTTATCATCAATCCCGATGCATTTAACGATGATTTCGTCGCCCAACTTGCAAATATCTTCCGTTTTGTTGACTCGGAAGTCAGCAAGTTCTGAGATATGGCAGAGGCCTTCCTTTCCAGGAAGACATTCTACAAATGCTCCAAAATCTTTTACGCCTCGAACAATTCCTCGGTAGGTTTTACCAGCTTCGATTTCACCCGTTACCAAGTCGATTTCCTGAAGAGCACGATTCATGGCTTCGGAATCGCTTGCATAGACCCGAATCTTGCCGCTGTTGTCCTCGTCAATATCCAGGTTTGCACCGGTTACTTCGGTAATCCGACGAATATTTTTACCACCCGGTCCAATTAATGCACCGATTTTCTCAGGATCGATTTGTACGACTTCAATCCTTGGGGCATGATCGCGTAATTCTTTGCGGTGAGACGGAAGACATTCTTCCATAGAGGTAAGAATTTTTAAGCGAGCCTCGGTAACCTGTTTTACTGCTTCTTTGGCAATACTAAATGGTAAGCCTTGAATCTTAAGGTCGAGTTGAAATCCGGTTACACCGTCTCTCGTTCCACAAACCTTGAAGTCCATGTCGCCGAAGTGATCTTCCGCTCCAATAATATCAGTCAGAACAACATATTTTTCTATATTTCCATCGTCATCCATTTGGGTAACCAGTCCGGTTGATATTCCGGCAACATGTTTGGAAATTGGAACGCCTGCATCCATAAGTGCTAGAGAACCACCGCATACACTGGCCATTGAGGTCGAACCATTGGATGCCATGATTTCTGACACAATTCGGATGGCATAGGGGAACTCATCCTCAGGAGGTAATACTGGCAATACGGAACGTTCTGCTAATGCACCATGTCCCATTTCCCGGCGACTGGTAAATCCAAATCGTCCGGCTTCTCCGACTGAGAAAGGAGGGAAATTGTAGTGTAAAATGAATGATTTTGCGGTAGGTCCACCCGTTAAACCATCTAAGTCTTGTACATCTCTACTGGTTCCCAGTGTTGACATGACTAAGGACTGGGTCTCACCCCGTGTGAAAATAGCAGATCCGTGAACTCGGGGAAGAACGCCTGTTTCGCAGGAAATTTCCCGAAGGTCAGCTGCTTTTCTGCCATCCGCTCTTTTTCCACGGATTAAAATATTTTCACGATAGACTTCTTCCTGGATTGCTTCGAAGGCGATCTTTACATGGTCGGGATTAAAATCCTCCCCAAATTTTTCTTCGCAGGCAACTAATGCATCTGCTTTAATCACATCAACAGCTTCCGCACGAGCCTGTTTAGAGTCTGCAAAAATTGCTTCATCCATACGGGATCCAGTTATTTCTTTGCAAAGTGCAAGAACATCATCCGGTGCTTTAACAAGATCAAATACCTTCTTTTCTTTCCCACAAATCTTCGCTAATTCCCGTTGTGCGGTAATGATTTCCTGAATTTGTTCATGGGCATATTCGAGTGCTTCCACAAATCGATCCTCGGGCATTTGATCTGCCGAACCTTCGATCATCATCATTTCTTTCTCGCTTCCGACATAAATGAGATCGAGAGATGAATCATACATCTGCTCGTTAGTGGGGTTGACAACGAATTCTCCATTAATTTCGCCTAAACGAACGCAACCAATTGGACCATTCCATGGGATATCCGAAATCATTAATGCGGCCGATGCACCGTTGACCATCAATACATCAGCTTCATTCACCTGATCGGTGGATAATAAATAACCGATTACCTGGACTTCATTAAGAAAACCCTTGGGGAATAATGGACGAAGAGGGCGATCGCAGAGACGCGAGGTTAGAATTTCTTTTTCACTGGGACGACCTTCCCGTTTGAAGTATCCGCCTGGGAATTTCCCAGCAGCGGTAAATTTTTCTTTGTAATCCACGGTGAGGGGGAAGAAGTCCTGCCCTGTTCTCAGCGTTGACGCGGCAGTGGCAGAAACGAATACGCTCGTCTCCCCCAAAGAAATAGTGACGGCACCGCCAGCTAAACCGGCGAGTGTACCAGTGGATAATTGAATGCCGAGTTTCTCAGCGGTTACATTGTGCTTTTGTTTCATGATTTCGTACTTCGATATGTATTTTCTTTGTTCATCTTTTTTCCAATTGAACCAAATCGTCCAATTGAAACTCCAACCAGTAGATCATTTGTTTCTACCTTTAAATTTGGTGTGGAGAAAAAACTTAGGGAGTATTACCCGCTAAGTTTGATAGGAAAGGGGATGGGTTATCGACGCAATTCAAGCTTATCGATGATAGCTTGATAGCGCTTCAAGTCTGTCTTTTTTAAATAATCCAATATTTTTCTTCGACGGGCTGCCATCATGAGCAAACCTCGGCGAGAATGAAAATCCTTACGGTGTGTCTTAAGATGCTCCGTTAAATGAGCAATACGCGCTGAGAGAAGTGCAACTTGCACTTCACTTGAACCAGTATCCTTTTCGTGGGATCGGTTATCTTCAATTATACTTAATTTTTTTACTTGTTCAGACATTATATTTATTATTGTTCTCGATACGTGGAATTCACACATGCAAATTCGTACTTCAGGGTAAACCAAAGAACCGTTCCGCCTTTCCTTCTACAGATGTAAAAGTTAAGAAATCAAGGAGGTCATCCAATGGAAGACCTCTAACGCTAGGAAAAATAATAGGTAATTTTGAATTTTATACAAGCCCGAAAGCTTCCCACTTGCTCCCCACTCTTGAAAAGTTAATGTTACACTTTATGAATTCGATCTATTTTGCGTATGGTTCTAATATGAATTTTGAGCAAATGCAGACCCGATGCCCGGGTTCTGTTTTTCTTATGCCTGCGACCTTAAAGCATTGGCGTTATTTTATCAATTCTAGTGGATATGCGGGAATAAAAAAAGAGGACAACTCGGAAACATTTGGCTGTCTGTGGCAATTAAATGAAACTCATTGGCAGGCACTGGATCACTATGAGGGAGTTCGTGAAGGTTGTTACCGTCGGAGCCAGCTCAAGGTAATTACCGAGGAAAATAAAACCGGAGAGACCGTTACTGCATATCTCTCGAATGATGAAAGTTATGGAGTGCCATCGAAGCCTTATCAAACTGAAGTACTCCAGGGAGCTCATCAGGTCGGTTTACCGGTTCACTACATTAGTACGCTGGAGAGTTGGGCAACGGGATACTCTTTGGAGTCGGAGAAATAGTGGAATCGAAAAATTCAACTGGTACTCTCGATGAATGGGAGTTCTACATCGATACGGGAGGTACTTTTACTGATTGTCTCGGCCGAAGATCGGATGGAAAAGAGATTCGGGTTAAAGTCCTCTCGCGAGGAAGTTTAACCGCGAAGGTGGAAAAGATCCTGTCTGACCAGGAAATCCTTTTGGCCCCGTGCGCCGATTGGCCCGATCAGTTCCCCTTGGGCTTTCGAGTTATTCTCACCGACTCCGATCGAACCGAAGTCGTAGTGGAACAATGGAATAATCAAAATAAAATCATTCAATTCTCTGCTGGAATAGAAAAACAGTTTGAGGAAGGACAGACGCTTCAATTATTTTCCGGACTAGAAGCCCCTCTTCTCGCGATGAGCTTAATTTTAGCACGGGAAAAAATTAAGCAAGCGGATTGCATGATTCGAATGCGACTCGCTACAACCCGTTGTACCAATGCATTATTAGAGAATTCTGGGCAAAAACCAATCCTCGTTATTACCAAGGGTTTTTCTGATTTGCTCGAGATTGGTGATCAAAGACGGATTGATTTGTTTGATATAATTCCCCAGAAAAGAAAATCATTTGCAGGACCGTGTGTTGAAGTTGTGGAACGGACCGATCGGGCGGGGCGGGTACTTACGATTCCTGATCTCAGCGCTCTCGAAAAGCAGTTCCAAAGCCTGAAAAATAAAGGCCATACAGTTGCAGTGGTTTCCTTCCTTCACTCTTACCTCAATGAAGAGAATGAAAAAACTGTGATTCATGCACTTCAAAAAATAGGTTTTAAAACTGTAATTGGATCAGCCAAAATTTATCCATTTATTAACTGGTTACCTCGGTGTGAGGCTTCAGTATTGGAGGGCTACCTCAATCCTGTCCTCAAAGAGTACCTTTCCCATATCAGGGAGGGTCTTGGAGCAAATTCTCAATTACTGATTATGAACAGTGCGGGTGGATTAATTGGCCGGGAGCAATATCGTGCAATTGACAGCTTGGTAAGCGGTCCGGCGGCAGGTGTGGTGGGAGCCAGTGCCGTGGCGAAACGAGCCGGGGTTACTCAAACTATTAATTTGGATATGGGGGGTACCAGTACGGATGTATCTCGATACTCCGATTGTCTTTCCTACCAGACCAGCCTGGAGGTGGGGGAAGCAAAATTAGCCGGATTAGCTTTAAATATTGAAACCGTTGCAGCCGGAGGCGGTTCGATTTGTAGAGTTGAGGGTGGTCGCTTGAAGGTGGGGCCAGAAAGTGCCTCTGCATACCCAGGCCCTGCCTGTTATGGATTTGGTGGTCCCCTCTGTCTGACCGATGTGAATCTTCTGTTGGGACGGCTGGATATAAAGACATTTGCGACTCCCATTGAGATCAATGCCGCACAAAAAAAGTTGGATGAATGGATTGATACGTCCGGTCTGTCCAAGGGTGAACTATTGTCGGGCTTTATTTCTATTGCAGATGATTCGATGGCCCGTGCGATTCGGAAAATTTCAGTTGAGCAAGGATATGATCCCGCCGATCATGCACTTCTTTGCTTTGGCGGGGCAGGCGGACAGCATGGCTGTGGCGTTGCTCAAAAACTGGGGATTACCAAAATTTTATCTCCCGCGGACTCTGGATTATTAAGTGCCTATGGCTTATCAATGTCCAATATCGAACGAGTGGTTGAAAGGACAATACATAGCGGTTTGGATGGTTCGGGATTGAACGCATTGGAAGAAGAAATAACCGAGGCAGGATTTGCGCAAATGGGAGAGTACCAGTCCAGTGCAAAGCTTGTTCGTAAAACCGCTTCGGTCCGGATGAAAGGCCAAGACTTTGGAGTAGAAGTAGATTACGAAAAAAGCGCCGAGATCAAAAGATTATATGAGGTCAAATTTGATGAAATCTTTGGATATTTTCCCAATCAAGAAAGAATTCAAATTTATTCGCTTCGATTTCATTTTGCCAGTCCAGAACCAATAACAGAAGTCGAGAAATTTACCGATCCACAAAATACCAGACCGAAAGAACAATTCGGTAAGAACTTCATTCTTGTTCGAGATCAATTACAACCGGGTGATTCTATTTATGGACCGGGTTTAGTGGTCGATGATTTTGGGTCGCTTTGGATTGAAGATGGATGGCAGGGCAGTGTGGGGAGTAAGGGAAGCCTAGTGCTTGAGTTTGATCAATCGAAGAGTGGTTCGGTAAAAAAACCTGTGATTAGGGAGGAGTTGTTTGTCAGTCGATTTTATTGCCTGGTGGAAGAAATGGGGGCTCAATTAAAGCGCACTGCAATCTCGGTCAATGTACGGGAACGGCTTGATTTTTCTTGTGCTCTTCTGGACCGGAATGGCTATCTTGTTGCAAATGCTCCGCATATTCCAGTTCACCTCGGTGCGCTTGGGCTATGTGTTCGGGAAACAATCAAACTTTTCCCGGAACTGAAAAGTGGAGATATATTAATTACCAATCACCCACAGTATGGCGGCTCACACTTGCCGGATATTACCGTTATTGCACCAGTTTTTAGTCAAGATGGGGAGCTTCTTTGCTTTGTAGCGAATCGGGCTCATCATTCTGAAATTGGCGGAATTTCGCCCGGCTCGATGCCCGCAGGTTCAACAAACCTGGCAGAAGAAGGGACCGTTCTCTCTCCCACCCACCTTTTCAAAGCGGGCCAGTCGTGCATGGATAAAATAGCCGCTATTTTTAGTTCCGGAGAATTCCCCACTCGTCAACTGGGAGAAAATATAGCTGATTTGTCTGCTCAAGTTGCCTCCCTTCGCCAAGGAATAACGGAGCTAAAGCATCTGGAAAGCCTACACTCTGCCAATGTACTTCACAATCAAATGAAAAAACTAACCCAAGCGTCAGCAGAAAGTTGCCAAAGTTTCTTTCGGGATTGGGGTACTGGTACACTTACTTCTGTGCAATATCTCGATGACGGAGATCAATTAAAACTTCAAATCTCACTTTCTGATGGTCAGGCAACTTTCGATTTCTCCGGTACTTGCACATCTCGTAAAGATAACCTCAATGCCACAGAAGCAATCACTCAAAGCGTGATTTGCTATTGTTTACGTCTATTGATCAATGAAGATCTCCCCTTAAACGAGGGACTTCTTGCCCCAGTCAAAATTATTATTCCAGAGGGGTCTATTTTATCTCCGATTTTTTCTCAAAGAATTCAAGACTGTCCAGGAGTAGCAGGAGGAAATGTGGAGATTAGTCAAAAGTTGGTGGATTTAATCATAAGTGCCTTCGACCGTGTTGCGTGTTCGCAAGGCACGATGAATAACATTACTTTTGGAAACGAAAGATTTAGCCATTATGAAACGATAGGCGGTGGTGCCGGAGCGATGATTGGTCAGGACGGAACCTCGGCAGTTCAGGTACATATGACAAATACAGCGATTACTGACCCCGAAACCTTAGAAGCCCGTTTTCCCGTCCGGCTATTGGGATTTAAGATAAGAAAAAATTCCGGAGGAAAAGGAAAATGGAATGGGGGAGATGGAATTGAACGGGAGTATATTTTTGAAGAACAAACCAATCTAAGTCTTCTTACCCAAAATCGAAATACAGGTGCCGATGGAATTGCCGGGGGAGGGAGAGGTGAACCGGGCGAACAAATTGTGGTGAGAGAAAACGGAAAGACCGAGGTAATTTCTTCCATTCAATCATTACTCATGCATCCGGGCGACCGATTGATCCTTCGTACTCCAGGCGGTGGTGGGGCCGGGAACTTAGAAGTTCAAACTTAAATAGACTCAGGCGACTCGTTTATGATTGAGCCATTCAGTAATTAGTCGAACTGCTTGGTCACTTCCATTTACAGGCAAGCTTACCCTTTTGTTTTCGTTTATTTCTAAAAAACTCCCTACATCATCAATCCAATCGCCCCTTTGGAACATTTGATCACCAATTTCAAATCCTGAAATATTTTGATTAATAAAATTCCTCATTGGTTGCGATTCTCTGAAGTTCTCTCTAAAAACGGCAATGAATGGTTTTTGTGCAGCCCATACCTCTGCAACCGTTCCGTATCCCACCTTTCCGACAACTCCGTCTGCTGACTGAATTAAATCGGGGAAATAATGAGCACTTTTGTGAGGAAGCAGACAGAAATTACTTCCTCTTTCATACTCCGAGAATGCTCCGGTCAAAATATAAAATCGATTGTGATCTTCTTTAATTTTATTAATGAATGAATATTTTTGTGGAATCCCCCCCGTGGTAACAAGAATAACCTGTTCTTCTTCCTTTATGCCCAGACTTTTTCTCATTACCGAACCGTCTTTTTTTGCGGGGCGGAAAATCGGGTTTATTGGATGGGCATTCTGAGCAGGATTGCAAATAGGTGTTGTTTGTATGTGCAGATTAGCACTCTGAAAAATACCTTTCAGTTGTTCGATTGGTTTTTTGAAATTATTGTTCCTGGTTAGATACTCTTCGTAAATCCAATCCCAGGTGAAATTTTCAAGAAGGCAGGAAGGAATCCCAAGCTTTTTTGATAAATGAAGGCCCAAAGGAGAAATATCACAGAATATAAAATCAAACTCTCCCTTCTCCAATAATGTAATGATTCGTTTGTTGTTTTCGAATTGAAGGAATGAATCCAACTGATCAAGTGTGGAATTCAAATCGTGCTCAAACGGAGTTTTTTGAACCAGTCCCACATCAGTTTTGAGATGAATAGTCTGGAAGGGGATTGAACCGAGGTTTTCATGAAAAAACCAATCTGGCAAAGTGCTGAAAATAGAAATTTCTAAGCTGCTTGTCTTCGCTAGTTTACTGATCAGGGCGAGCGTGCGTGTGGCATGCCCAAATCCATGAGAAGTAATAAAGCACGCAATTTTCAATGATGCTTACAACCCGAATAGTAATTCGATATAGGTCTGAAGTTGAGATGTCGCAAAAAATTGACTCCCTTTTTGAACGGTGAGTTTACGACAAGGCTTTTTTTGCAAATCAGAATTAATTTCAATTATTTGGATTTGTTTTTCTGGAGCAGAAATATTTTTTTCTACTGGTTCGAATCGAATGGGAATTCCGTACGGTCCGAAAGAAACATCCCAACCATTTGAATCCGAAGAATTTTGGGAAGATGCGAGGGAGGGGTAGCGAGTAACAAAGTCTGGAGTTTTATTTGTTTTTACTCGAACCCTTACAGTAACGGGTAGCGATTCAAGGAATGCTTGTGGAGTAGCAAATGTTTTCTGTTTGTATTGTGAGTAAAAAAGCATGGGGTCCAACCCCACCAGATTAAATCCGCTAAAATTCCCATGTCGGTTTTTCGATTGAAATTTCTTTCGATTGTACCAACCTTGGAATTGGTTGGTGAGCCGGAGGCCAATTTCAAAGTGTAGGTGTGATCTTTCCAAGGGAATTCGATAGCCAGAAGAAGAATTCCCCATTTTTCCGATAACTTGAGCAATTGAAACTTCGCTGCCAATTTTTAAATGCGGACTTATTGAGTCTAAGTGGGCGTACAAAGAATAGAGGGAAGGAGTTAACTTCGTATGCTCGAGCACGATGTATTTCCCGTAGGCACTATAGGATGCAGTCGAATTCAAATAACTTACCCTTCCGTCCATTGCCGCGAAAATTGAGTCTTCCGCTCTTCCTTTCTTGTCTCTTCTCACCGGGTATAAGTCGAGACCTTCGTGAAATTTGTATCCGTTATTTCTTACACACCCAAATGCCCCAGAGGTAACTGCTTTGTCAGGGCCTGTTTTTTGAAGAAAAGTAGAATATCCTAATCCTCTTGCAAATGCAGGGTTAGGAGTGGGCCAGGATAATTTGAATTGGGGTGGGCTTTCGGCAAAAACTTGAAGGGTAAAAGTCAGACATAAAAGAAATTTGTTCATGTAAAACTCCCTTGCTTGACTAGCCTTTATTTTCCCGAAATTCTGCTTTAATATGAACCAAAGAAATACTGAGTTCTTTGAAAAGCAACATGGCATTATTTTCATTTACAATCGAAGACAGTACAAAAGGAAGCACTCCATTTCCAATTCCCTGTTCAATTGGGTGAACTCCCACAATCTGCCCGCCGATAACCAAGTGTAGTCTTCTCCCGATATTTCGAATAGTTTCTTGCTGGAGAGTAATTGCACTTCTTCGGTCCAAACTGAACCATAGAGCAAACCTTCTGTCTAAGGGGTCATCCGAAAGTATATTAGCAACCGAACCGATTTGCACGCTAGTGAAATCATACTCATCCAAAATGGGAATCGGAGCAGAGTTCTCCATGAAAACCCGGGGCCTCATGGTTATTTTTTTCGGGTCTGATTTAAATTTCCGGTTACATGATGGGAGCAAGAATGCACCTAATAGAGAGAGGGCATGTCTACGATTTAAATGAGTTGGTACTAATTTAGATGTGCTCAATTTAAATGTAATCAAATGTTAATTGGGATAATTTTCTATTGTGGAATAAGAATACATGGTTTTGAGTAAACAAAGAAGCATTAAAAACATAAATCTTTAAATGAAAATCGAGGAAAGCATACAAACTTCAAAATTCAACACCCCCAATGTGGCTGTATTCTTAATTGATGTACAGGAAAGCTTGCTCAATGGAATAAAAAATAAAGATCAATTAATAGATGCTTTAAATATTCTTATCCAGTCCACTAAAATATTTAATTTACCTTTTATTATTACTGAACAAGTTCCTCAAAAACTGGGTATTACTTCTAGATCTTTACAACTTTCTAATGATATTAGAATTGCAAAAAGTAGCTTTTCAATTTTCGGCTGTGAAGAAATAAAAAAGTATATAAGTGAACAGAAAATTTCTCATTTAATTCTTTCCGGAATTGAAACACCAATCTGTATATATCTGAGTGCGATTGACGCCCTTAAAGCAGGAGTTGAAGTAACTATTTTATCTGATTGTGTGGGGGCAAGAAGGCAGGATGATCAATCGACTGTACTAGGAAAGCTTCAGGATGCCGGCTGTCACATACTGCCATTAGAAAGCTTTATTTATGGTTATATGCGAACTGCTGAACATCCAAACTTTCGAGAGGTCAGTAAATTAATTCGCAACCGGTAAGAGACTTCATTACTCTTTTTTTTTAATCAATTATGCTAGCAATAACAGATTCTGCCACCCTTCAAGGAGTTGTCGCCGTACCCGTAACAGTAGAAGCGAATGGGGGGGAGAAGGGAGAACCCCGATGTGTTTTAGTTGGATTGCCTGATACTGCGGTTAAAGAATCTTTAGATCGGATTCTTTCCAGTCTTGCCAATTCAGGATATTCTCGTCCGAGAACTCGGGTTACGATTAATTTGGCACCCGGTGATTTGAGGAAAGAGGGAGTTGCATTTGATCTTCCGATCGCTCTTTGCTTATTGGCATCGACGGGACAGTTACCAGAAAATTCTTTACAGGACTTTTTAATTGCAGGAGAGTTGGCACTTTCAGGTGAAACCCGTTCAATTAAGGGTGGTTTGTCGATGGCGATGCTAGCCCAAAAGCATGGCAAAAAAGGAGTTCTTCTTCCTGCCACCTCGGCGGCGGAGGCAAGTTTACTGGGTGGGATTGATGTTTTTTCAATCGGTTCCTTAGGAGAAGCGGTTGCATTCTTTAAGGGTGAGCACCCCCGTATCCCTCTTGATTCTAAAAAGTATCAATTTGCAGATTCTCCAGATCATTACGAGGAGGTCGATTTTTCTGAGGTGAAAGGACAGGCCAATGTACGTCGAGCTGTAGAGGTGGCAGTAGCGGGCGGGCATAATCTTCTCATGCTCGGGCCGCCGGGCTCTGGTAAGTCCATGATTGCAAAAAGAATACCATCCATTCTTCCCAAGCCCAGTATGGAGGAGTTTTTGGACATTTTGAATATTCATTCGGCTGCGGGAAATTCAGTATTGAATGAAAAAAAGTTTTTTCGTCGACCAGTTCGTTCCCCCCATCACACCATTAGTGATGTGGGTTTACTAGGAGGGGGCACAATACCTGGCCCTGGGGAGATTTCTTTAGCCCATAATGGAGTTCTTTTTCTCGACGAACTGCCCGAGTTCAAAAGATCAGCCCTTGAGGTAATGAGGCAACCACTGGAAGACGGAGAAGTTACTATTTCAAGAAGTGCAGGCAAAATTACACTACCGAGTAGATTCATGCTTGTTGCTGCGATGAATCCCTGTCCATGTGGATACTTGGGAGATATTACGAACGACTGTCGTTGTTCAATGCCTCAGATTCAACGCTACCGCTCCCGTGTCAGTGGGCCTTTGCTTGACCGGATTGATATTCATGTCGAGGCACCCGCGGTACGAGTTGACGATTTACAGGATGAACGGGTAGGGGAGTCCTCAGCCGATATTCGGAACAGAATAAATTATTGTCGGAAAATCCAAGCAATAAGATACGAAAAACACCAGGTTTCAAGTAATGCAAACATGACCAATAAGATGCTTTCCAAGTACTGCCAAATAGGAAAAAAAGAAGCATCAATATTAAAGCGTGCAATGAATGAACTCTCATTGTCTGCAAGAGCCTATGATAAGATTCTTAAGGTGTCCCGAACCATTGCCGATCTTGATAAATCTGATAACATAGAAATGAATCACTTATTAGAAGCAATTCAATATCGAAGTTTAGATCGTTCTCTTATTCTTTAAAAATAACTTTACATATTTAATATATTGTTATTAAGATAATAAATTATGAAAATTGACGAGAACGCCAGCATTAAAGAATTGGAAGCCCTCAAGCGTAGAATAGAAAAGAAAATTTCTACCAAACAGTCAGGGAAAGAAGATTATAGCAAATTTTACGATACGATCAAAAATGATCATGCTCGCCACAAGAGGGAAGATGGACGAAAGGTTTTTCGGGGAGTGGTAGATTATCTTGAATGCTACATAAACGGATTGCCGCCCATTGCAAAGGCAAGTTTTTATGAGAGGTTTGGAATTCAAGGAAAACGTACCAAGATCACTCCTGAAATTGTCCAACGAGTCAAAGAATTGTTAGGGCAAAGTCTGACACTGCAAGCGATTGCGGATGAGGTAGGTGTATCACCCGCAACCTGTCAGAAGATTAAAAAAGGGGATTATGATTCCTGAAAATTATTAATTTTATAATTAAACCACAGCTTTCGAGTTGTGGTTTTTTTTGGTACCCAAATAATTTTAATTTAAATGGTTTTAAAGATTGATGGAGAGTATTTTCTTACCCGTGCAGAAGCAGTATCTTATGTGCTTCAGGGGTATCATGCCAAATGGTGCTTTGCACGATGGAGTCGAGATGAAGTTGCATTTTCCTTCGAAACGAAGGTGGGAATAAGAGATCGAATACTACTCCGTGCTTACAAATTAAAAAAAAGTAAGACGGTGCGAATCAGGAAATATGAATTAGACGAGTACTTTACAAAAGAAGATAATCCTTAAAATTCTTCCTCGTCTGGAATATCTAACTTATGCATGGTGGTCTCTTCACCTTTGGAATCAACGGTAATGACTTTCATTATTTTGCAATCCTTCCCCTGCGCTTCAAATCGCTTGGGTTCACCATCTGGAGCAATAACCTGAAGTAATCCTGGTTTCTTTTCAATCTCTACACATTCCAAGAGATCTTTTCCATTGTAGCCTTCTTCATGGGATGTTGAATACAAACCATCGGGATGAACGAAACATACAATTCTGCCATAACGAATAGTTGCACCTCTTTTATGTCGAATCACATCTCCTTTCTCGAAAACCTTTTTAGAAAAAAGCTGCTTCCTTGGGGTGTAGTGTTTGAGCTTTGATCTTTTGGTTTTAAAAGTTTTCATTCCATCAGAACCCTTCACTAACGGAGTGAGTTCATCGGGATGAACTTCAACGCATTCCAGCGTTGGATCACCAGGATTATCCTGTAGGATCATCAACACTTCGCCACACCTTTTTTTTCCTTTTGAGGAAACGGTTTCGCGTACAAAGTCGCCTATCTCGATTTCTTTTTTCTTCTTTTTATTTTTCGATCCAATTGCCATAATTATTCCTTATTTAATAGAGCCAGTTTGTGCGAGTCTTTTAGTTCGGCAATCCGAACAGATACAAAATTTCCCATGTCCATAATCTCCCGGAGATGGCAGGTCTTCAAACAGAGGTGTGCTCGGTTTGGCCTTCGGGACTGACTTTGTTTTGGAGGGAGAAGAAGTTTTAGATAAGGCAGGATTAGTTTTATTTGCTTTTCTTTCAGCATAGGCAATTCTTTGCCTTTTTCTCATTTCGAACAAGTAAGCCACTCCATCTTTAAAATCAGTTGAATCAATCGCAATAGTACCTCGCATCGATCCATTCTTGGAGGGAGATACGGCAAGAAGACTCCCTTTATGGCCGATCGCAAATACTTCTTTCCCTGCCGGTAGCATAGAGGATCCGATCGCTTGTCCACTTGAGGAGTAGGCGGTAAATTGGACATCTTTTTTAATCGTAACATTTGCGAGAGGGAATACTGACTTCGGGATTAAGTTCCAATTCTTAACCGCGGAGAGCAATTCTGGAGTAAACTTTGCTTTTTGTGGCGTGGAGGGTGCTTTCACTTTTGCCAAATCTTTTGGCTTCACTTTTTTCTCAACAGGTTTGGGCTTCTTTGCTTCTGGCAATTCTTTCTTACTCGGTTCTTCGGTCTTTTTCTGTGCTACGTTTTCGTTATTATTATTATCTTCTACTGTAGTATTGTTTTGGTCCTCAGTTTCGGTGCTTTGTTCCAACTGTTCACAGGATTGTAGGAAGAGAATGCATGAAGTAATAAGTGTTTTAAAAAATCGCATAGTTAAGTTTGATTAAAAAGTAGTGATCTTGGCAAGGTTTTATGTCAGTAAAGATAAGTAGTTAAATATAAATTACAATATCCATCAATGAACATACTCCAACCAAATACTAATCGCGTGAAATTTCTCTTTGCGATTAATTTTTCCTTATTTTCAGCTTTGGCGATTTGTCAGTTACTGGAAACCTCGATTTTTAATACATGGTTGTTTCTTCTTTGCATCATGGGAGCGAGTATCAACTTAATCGTCTGGTATTTCATGATGCAAGGTAAGTCCGAACCTCATGCAACACAGGAGACCCCCGTTTCAGATGACGAAAAAAATAAACTGATGGACGATCTTGAAGAAGAGGCAAAAAGAAGAAAACAGCAGGACCGGATTCAACAGAATTAATTGATGAGCCTTTACCGAGTTACTCCCCAAAAAACATCCAAGCTTCCATCAGGAATTGGATTTATAATTGGAAACGAGGCAGCCGAAAGATTTTCTTTTTATGGAATGCGGAGTGTCCTGTTGGCTTACATGACAATTTATCTGGTTCAACCAAACGGAGAGTCTGCAATTTTTAAGGAAAAAGAAGCGGAAGCGTGGGTTCATTTATTTGTTGGATCTGCTTATTTTTTTCCCCTGATTGGTGGTATCTTAGCGGATGCATTCTGGGGGAAATATCGAACCATTCTTTCACTTTCACTCTTTTATTGCCTGGGTCATGGTTGCCTCGCCATGATGGGAATTCTTGGGGATACACGAACTTTGTTATTTGCCGGGCTAGTTTTGATTGCAGTAGGGGCGGGTGGAATTAAACCCTGTGTTTCCGCTCATGTGGGCGATCAGTTTAATATACGAAATAATCATTTATTGACCCAGGTTTTTGGTTGGTTCTACTTTTCAATTAATATCGGTGCCTTTTTATCCGGTTTACTGACTCCCTTCCTTCTTGAGGCGACTCGAGAAGCCGGTTCACTGGGCGAAAGAATTTATCCAATCGTGGAGCCCTGGGTAGGGGAGAAATTAGTAAATGAGCCAATCTTTGGACCTCATTATGCTTTTGGTTTGCCAGGAATTTTGATGGCAATTGCGACCTTTATTTTTTGGCTGGGCCGAAAGCAGTTCGCCCACATTCCACCGCGAGGAAAAATTTATTTTAAGGAAACTTTTTCTGGTGAGAATTTACGTGCAATACTTCGCCTTTGTTCTATTTTTGCATTTGTAGTTATTTTTTGGGCACTGTTTGACCAGATTGGAACACTGTGGCAAATACAGGCCCGAAGTTTGGACCGAGTATTACCAGATTGGATTCCCTTAATTGGTGACAGCGAAATGCTTGCCGCACAAGTCTCAGCCATTTGGAATCCGTTATTTATATTACTATTGATCCCAGTATTTTCGTATATCATTTATCCATTCTTTTCCCAATTCTTCGAGGTGACACCTCTTCGTAAAATTGGTTTTGGGTTATGGGTAATGGGTTTTGCTTTTACTCTTGTCGCGTTGTTACAGGAACGAATCGACCTGGGAGAAAGCCCTAATATGGGATGGCAAATATTGGCCTGCTTACTATTGACGGGATCGGAGGTGCTAGTTTCTATTACCTGTCTTGAATTTGCCTATACTCAAGCACCTAAGGAAATGAAATCTTTCGTAATGGCGATTTTTTTACTAACTGTATCGTTAGGGAATTATTTCACATCGGCAGTGAAATTTTTTATTATTAATGAGGACGGTTCATCCAAATTACCGGGTTCTTCCGAATTTTGGTTTTGGACCGTTTTGGTTTTTATTGCCGCATTAATTTTTATCAGAGTTTCTAAGAACTATGTTGTAAAAGAGCATTTGCAAGAGACTTGATCAAAAAACTTAGGTAAATTTTAAATCGGAAACCATGGTACAACCCTCCAGTTTTCTAATCTTGATCAACAGTTGTTTTTTAGAAAAAGAAAGTTCCTGTTTAACGGGTCCACCGGAAGTCTTGATATAAAGAATACCGCTGGCACTGTTTAAACTTTCTGGTGCACACTTCATCGCTAATTTTCTTCCCACAATTTTGTACCAATTTTCAGATATTGATTGCTCGGGAGTTTTCTCTTCACCCAATCCCCAATTGGACCAGGTTTTTTCGACTAAATCTTTCATACTTAAAGGCTCGCGATGTTTCGATAGATCTTCGCCTAAAGGGAGTTCAAGAAATTCGGAAAGGAGCCTTCTTTCGTTAAAAGAGGTTAGTTTTTTGTAATTGGATTTTTGATAAGACATGAATGAGGAAATATTGATCTTCTACTATCGATCAAACAATGGTATGTAAATACTCCCTTTTTAACATAGCATACTTTTCACAACACTTTTACATTTAATTGAATGATTATAAAACCAAGAATTAAAGGCTTTGTCTGCATTACCTCTCACCCCGTTGGTTGTTTGGAAAATATTCGCGAGCAAGCCACCTATGCCAAGACGCAACTCGTTACCGATGACAGGAAACCAAAGCGAGTCTTAGTGATTGGTTCTTCGACTGGGTATGGATTATCTTCCCGAATCTCCGCCGCTTTCTCATGTGGTGCGGATACTTTAGGAGTTTATTTTGAGCGACCGGCTGCAGGCGAACGCACCGCGAGTGCTGGTCATTACAACTCTGAAGCTTTTTGTAAGTTAGCCCGTGAATCAGGTTTAAAGGCAGAAGATGTGAATGGAGATGCTTTCTCAAACGAAATTAAAGAAGAGGTAATCGCAAAAGCGAAGGAATTTGGCGGTACTTTTGACCTCGTTATTTACAGCCTTGCCTCGCCCCGTCGAACTGATCCGGTTGATGGTACAAACTACCGTGCCTGTTTAAAACCAATCGGTGCAATTTATAAGAATAAAACTTTAGACACCGATCGCAAGGAAGTGAAGGAAGTAACAATTGATCCCGCAAATGAAGATGAAATCTTTCAAACAGAAAAGGTCATGGGGGGAGAAGATTGGGAAGCCTGGACCGATGCACTTCTCGATGCAGGTTTACTCTCTGCTGATTGTTTAAATATTGCTTACTCCTATATCGGGCCACAGGTGACTCAACCCATTTACAGAAATGGGACAATTGGTCGTGCTAAATTACATCTTGAAAACACCGCGGCCCGGATTACCGAAAAGATGAAAAATGCGGGTTCAGGAAAAGCCTATGTATCAGTCAATAAGGCACTGGTAACGCAGGCAAGTTCAGCAATTCCGGTAGTTCCTCTCTATGTATCGATCCTATACAAGATAATGCAGGAATTAGGGACCCATGAGGGTTGCATCGAGCAAACCTGCCGTCTTTTTAAGGATCGTCTCTACGGAGAGGGGCAAACCCAAGTGGACCAAGAAAACCGCATACGTTTAGATGATTGGGAAATGGAGCCATCTGTACAACAAAAGATCATTGATATCTGGCCAACTGTGAATACAGAAAACCTGTATGAAAAAACTAGTTTCGAATTATATCAAAAAGAATTTCATAAATTATTTGGCTTTGGTCGTGAGGATGTGGATTACGAATTAGATGTTGATCCATCGGCTCCCCTATAAGCTTTGCCAATAATAAAGAGCACGGGTGAGTCCGGTGCTTCACTACCGGGTGTTTTTTGGACCGGCCAATGTTCCTGTTTTATCAGTTTTTCGATTTCTTCGAATTCACACCTTCCTCCCTCGTGTCCACGATAGGAGATCAGGGAAATTATTCCATTATCAGATAAGCAAAGATGCGCCTGTTTAAGGGCAGACAATGTGGTGTCTGGTTTCGTGATAATTTTTTTATCTCCCCCCGGTAAATATCCAAGGTTAAAGGTGACTGTCTTTATTTTACCCGCCAGTTCAATGGGCAAATTTTGTTTAATTTTACTATGACAGGATAGATAAAAAGTGACCCGGTTTTCGAGTTTGTTTTCTCCGAGAAAACGAGTGCTTTGCTCTATTGATTCTTTTTGGATATCGAATGCAAACACATGTCCGGATGTCCCGACTTTTTGGGCAAGAAATTGAGTGTCGTATCCGTTGCCCAATGTGGCATCTATTGCTAAATCACCGCGCTGAAGAATTTTGTCTAGTTCCGCGTGTGCCTTTTCAGTTATTCTCATCGATTGTAAATTATATAAAACGGTTTAAGTTCGCCTCGGATGGAAGTGATTTATTTTTCAAAAGAAAATCAGTCATTTTTTTTGCATAGTGTGGAATCGTTGAAGTTCCTCTTGATCCAAAGCCATTAAAAAGAAATAAATTTTTATGGACTGGGTGAACTCCAATAATAGGGTGCCTGTCTTTCGTGCCAGAGCGCACACCACTGGAGTGTTGGGGGAAATCGCTTTTTTTAAAATCTACAAAATTGCATTTATCCAATATTTCTTGTTTCCCTCTTTCCGTTGGACCGGAGAGTAGGTTTTGGTGATCCCATGTGGACCCCATGTGGGCATAATCTGCGAAACCCGGCAGGTGCCAGGATCCATTACTGAGGGCCAGGTTAATTCCAGATTGAACGGACAGCACTTCTCCCCGTGCCGGGGCAAAAGGAAGTCCTTTAAACCAAGGATTTTCAAGTACACGAAAGCCTTCACAGAAAATAACTTTTTGTAAGTTTTCTTTCCTTTTAAATTCAAAAGAACAATTTTTCAGTGCCTTGATTGCAATTAAATAATCTTTACTTGCTTTGAGAAAACGAGATACATCGAGTTGCCATGCATTCTTTGTAATTCCTCCACCGAGCCGTGCTTGTATCCCCATCTTTTGATATTGATCAGAATTCAATTGTCCATTTTGAAATAGAAAGAAATCGGGATTCTTTTCCATTTCCTTCCAGGATTTTTTTTGTTTTTCTGAAATAAATAGCCGATGAAGCGGGATAGATCGGTAAAAATCACTTCCCCAGGACCGTTCGCATTGTCGAAAAAACAATTCATTTTCCATTAGGCAGTCCCTGATCATAAATGGCGGATTAAGCTTGGGACCGATTAATGGATTAACCAATCCCACAGACACCGCACTTGCTGAATGTGGGAGCCCGGCATCAAGGACAAGCACTTTTTGCCCTCGTTCAATCAGTTGATGTGCCATGACGGAACCCGCCAACCCATGACCAACAATAATAAAGTCAGTCATGAAATAAAAGGAATCAAACCATAAATCTCCTTGCGACCCAGTCGGGGAATGACAAAATTAAAAATTATGTTCAATCGTTTGTTAATTGGATTCGGTCTCTTACTTTTTATATTTCTAGTTTTTAAACTAGGTAAGTCTTTTACTAAAGACTCTAGTGAGTTTGTGCAAACTCTCAACCCACAAGAATCAGCAGAACTTCCCGAGGAAATGGTTCCTCTTTCCAATCCAATAAAAGACCTTAATGTGGAAATATCTTTACCCTCCCAGATTGAACGGGAGCTTGATTTGAGTATGTTAGTGGATTCACCAATTCTTGAAGACTTGACCCTTGGATTCGCAACCACCCAGTCCATGCAAACATTCTTGGCACAGGCAGAAGCGAATGGATTTAGGGTGAGAGATCGTTCAGCAGAATTAAAAACCGTCCGATTACGAGTATTGGATCTGGATCAAGCATCCCGGTATTTTGATAAAATGGAAAATGAGGAAGAACCCCATTATAACTATCGGGTTCGATCACCCGAATTACCGCGTGCCGAATTTCTTGAAGGGGAGAAAAGCTTTGGAGCCAATGCGGACGAATGGATTGGCGTACCCGAGGAACGAAATGACTGGGGACGCGGGGTCAAGGTGGCCATTCTCGATTCAGGGATCGATTTAAGTCACTCCAATCTGGATGGGGTTTCCATTGAGGAGATTGACCTGCTTGGCGATGGAGCGAGTTCACGGGGGCATGGGACTGCGATTGCATCGATCATTTCTGGAAATGATTCTGGTATTATGGGGATTGCACCCTCCGCTTCACTTCTTTCCATCCGGGTACTCGACGGGGAGGGGCAGGGAGACTCCTTTACCGTGGCCAAGGGTATTGTAGAGGCGGCCAACCGGGGGGCTCAAGTGATCAATCTTAGCCTTGGCGGCACGGGGGAAAGCATAGTTCTTAAAAATGCGGTTGATTATGCTCGGGCACAAGGTTCGTTGGTGGTAGCGGCAGTTGGGAATGAGGGAGTCAGCGGAGTCTCCTATCCGGCTAAATTTGATCATGTGATCGGAGTTACCTCAGTAGATGCAAATGGCAGGCAATCTTCGTTCGCTAATTATGGAGAAGGCGTTGATATTGCCGCCCCTGGAGTGGGTGTGTTTACGGCCTGGGAAGACGAGGCCCTCGTTTCATTCAGTGGCACATCCTCTGCCACCGCTTTTATAAGCGGAGCACTGGCATCGGAAATTTCCAGGAATCCAAATCTTTCGAGTGATCAGGTAGTCGATTTGCTTTACAAATATTCCAATGAATCCGAAAAACCAGGCTTTGATGAGTTTACTGGGAATGGAATTTTAAATGTCGGCCGAATTGAAAATCGGAATGTGCCTAACCTGCATGACGGGGCAATTGTCGGGTATTATTTTGACCCCGAGGAAATGAAAGGGGGAACCACTCCTTTTTTGGTTTCCGTTCAAAATCAGGGAACCGCTTGGCTTAACAATGTCAGTTTGGAGGTGGAATACCGAGGAGTGGTGAAAAATTATATTTTTAATAATTTAGATCCCGGGGAAACGAGAAGTGAAAAATTATTTTTGGATGGAAGCGGGGAATCAGGCAAAGGGGTTAGGATTTCATCGCAGCTTCGGCTAAGCGGACAGACTGATATCTACCCGGAGAATAATTCCCGGGTCAGTACGATTTCTCTCCCCGACTGATAAATAAAAATCTCTTGGCTTAATTTTGAGAAGTTAGATTGAGCAAAATAACCAAAATTTTTTGGTGGAATAAATTTTTTTATGTTATTCTATATTGTTGAGTCGTAAAAAGAGATATTTGTCCATGTTTCGAGATTTGGGAACCTCAGTCCGTTTGGGCGATCAAAAAGCTGTTTTCAAAGATGCTGTTAAATGGGCACTCAAATATCTATGCAAAGACGATCGAATTGTATGGTATCTTTCAATCCTACAAAGACTTGCCCTGGTGGAAAACCGGGGGAATCCGAATTTTCATACCATAAAATGGAAGAAGAAAAGAAAGCGTAAGCTGGAAGGATGGACAGGAGCTCGTATCCGGGAAGATTTTAACTTGTTTACCCAGCAGGTGTGGGAGCATTTCTATGGTATTCAGGAAGTTTATTCCCATCCATCGATGAAAGATTATCCCTTTTATGATTTGATTGAGAGGAAATCAATTCCCCGTTCGGCCAGACAAATTCTGGAAGATTTTCGAAAAATTGAAGTAAAATTATTGGATAATTCTAGACTTAGCAGGTTTTGCACGGATGGGCAATTGGTCTATTCCTGTCCCGATGGATGGGGATGGTACAAAATTATTGAGGGCAGATCCAAACAGGAGGCTATTGCGATGCATCATTGCGGAAATGAAGGGGGGAAGCAGGCAGATGTAATGTATTCCCTTAGGGAGCCCGTGCCCCATCCATCCGGTACCCGTTTAAAACCACACCTTACCTTTATTGTGAATAATGGAATGATTGGGGAGGCCAAGGGTTTTGCCAATGAGAAACCGGATAGTTTATTTCATGGATATATTGAAGAATTTCTCAAAATGAAGGACATTCGTGGAATTGTAGGCGGTGGCTACATGCCGGAAAATAATTTTCAATTCTTTGATCTTCCCAAACCGGAGCGAATGGGTGTGCTTGATGAAAAACCGGATTTTCGATTCGATCCGGTTGGGGAGGGGGGCAATCCTATACTCAAAGTATCCGAAAATAAAAACTGGAGACATTTCGGTGTGGCGGATTGTGGGGAGCAGGTAATGGTCACGGTGGGGGAGTTTGGACAGCAGGAACCCCAGTGGCTTGCTTTGCAGGAGGACTTGGAAATAAAGAACAGGGTACGTTCAAACAGCCTGGCCTGGTGTGCTTATCGGGATGGGAAAATCGGGCGTCTATGTGTGGTAGATAAATGGCTCGATCCGGATACCATTTCCTCTCTGCTCGGGCATGACATGGTCGAGGTGATTGACGAACCCTTGTTTACCCAGAAATCAACCTGGGATCAATTTCTTGACCTTGAACAATTGGAAAAGTACGCCAGGGAAAAGCCGGGCTTTTTTCGAAAGACTCCCCTGACTGAGGTATTTGATCGATTAGGCTGCAGTCATGGTTTTTTATCGGTCGCGAATGATCAGTTTGGTTTATCCATGAAACCGGTGGATGGAGGGATTGAATTAATATCCTTCTCTTCCCTGCAATCCTTTGCCCGGCGAACCGGAATCGGGTCCCTGATCAGCCAAACAAAAAAACTAGCAGCCGGTTCCGTTGTTTCAACCGGCGATGTGTTTAGATTAAAATGGCTCACCCTTCACTTTCGGGAATGTCCAATAAACCCCGTATTCTTAAAGATTAACTGGGATTATTTATTCCATTTATTTAACACACTTGGATTTATTGGAAAAGTAACCCCTAAGCAATTAATTCAGGAAATTATTATCCGATTTGGCCCGCCTGAACTCATTCCACAAGTTCAGGTACGAACGAGTTCAATTTAGGGATCAAAGGAATTAAGCGGCGTCTAGCTTTTCAGGTTCTATTGGAGTAATCTTTGCTTTTCCTTTACCTCTTACCACGCCCGCACTTATTAGTACTTCCACGGCACCTTCAATTGCTGGTAAGTCGTACATAATATCGAGCATGATAGTCTCCATGATAGATCGAAGTGCGCGGGCACCTGTTTTCATTTCGACTGCCTGTTGGGCAATTGCTAAAATTGCTTCGCGAGTAAATCGCAGGTGTGCACCTTCCATCAGGAAAAGTTTACGATATTGTTTGAGCAGGGAATTTTTTGTCTCTTTTAAAATGCGAACTAATTCGGGGCGTGTGAGTTCGTCCAAAACTGAAACGATGGGCAATCGACCAATAAATTCAGGAATTAAACCGTATTTAACTAAATCTTCCGGTTTAACCACTGCCAATAATTCGTGAGATTCTTTGGGGGCATCGGCAGAATATCCTACCATTCGATTACCTGTTCTTTGTTCAATAATTTGATCGAGGTCAGTAAAGGCACCTCCGCAAATAAATAAGATGTTGGAGGTGTCCAGTTGAATGTATTCTTGATTGGGGTGTTTTCTTCCACCCTGTGGAGGCACATTACAAATGGTACCTTCTAAAATTTTAAGTAGTGCCTGTTGGACGCCTTCGCCGGATACATCACGAGTGATTGAAACATTATCAGTCTTGCGACCAATTTTATCAATTTCGTCTACATAGATAATACCACACTGTGCTTTTTCCACATTTTGATCTGCCGATTGAAGAAGGCGAAGAACGATATTTTCAACATCATCTCCGACATATCCTGCTTCAGTAAGAGTAGTAGCATCGGCAATCGCAAAGGGAACATCGAGCATTCGGGCGAGGGTACGGGCAAGGTAGGTTTTCCCACTCCCGGTTGGACCGATTAGTAGAACATTACTCTTTTCAATCTCCACATCATCCAGTTCGCTGGATGCAAATTGGTCCAATTTACAATCGCCGATGTTTAGTTCGGATGCTAATCTTTTGTAATGATTATGGACTGCGACTGATAATACTTTTTTTGCATGTTCCTGTCCGATCACATGTTGGTCAAGAAAACCCTTTATTACACTCGGTCTTTGTAGATTAAAAACTGGTTTCTCATCAGAACCTTTAGGTGGGGTAGTCTTTTCGCCCAATTCGCGATCGATAATTGTTTTACATACTCGCACGCAAGAATCGCATATGTAAACACTTGCAGGACCTGCAATCATCTTTTTAACCTCGCCCTGTGGTTTACCACAAAACGAACAAAAATTGATCTTGGTCGGTTTCGCCATAATGGATTTTTATTCCTTGGGCTTTTTGGAAATTACTTCGTCCACGATACCGTATTCTTTGGCTTCGTCTGCAGACATGTAATAGTCGCGGTCTGAGTCTTTTTCTAATTGTTCAATCGATTTCCCACTGTGTTGAGATAGAATTTCGTTGATTGTACGCCTCCAACGAAGAATTTCTTTGGCCGCGATTGAAATATCAGATGTTTGTCCACCAGCACCGCCACTGGGTTGATGAATCATGACCCTGCTGTTGGGTAATGCAAATCGTTTACCAGGTGTTCCTGCAGCAAGGAGAACAGTACTCATACTCGCTGCCATGCCAATGCAATAGGTTACAATATTGCATTCCATAAAGTTCAATGTGTCGTAAATCGCCATCCCGTCAGAAACACTTCCTCCAGGTGAATTGATGTACACATGAATGTCTTTTTTGGGGTCTTCCATTTGCAGGAAGAGCAACTGTGCAATGATCGAGTTGGCCACATAATCATCAATCGGCGTGCCGATAAATACTATGCGGTCGCGAAGTAATCGACTGTAAATGTCCCAGGCACGCTCTTGGCGACCTTCGCGTTCGTATACGTATGGTAAAGGTAAATAGGCTCCCATGTTTTCGATTTGGTTATTCGTTAATTAAAATTTTAGTGTGAGTGTTCGCCATCGATTTCACAAACTTTTTCCTTTGCTTTGGAAGCAACAAGTTCTAGTGTTTTGTCGTGTAGGACATCTTGTCGGAGACGACTAATCCGAGCTTGGTCTTTGGCTAACTCTTGCACATAGACCTGTGGGTCTGCACGCATCATCATTGCTTCGCGGGTCGCTGCTTGGGCAAGATCTTCGTTTGAAACTTCAATCTTTTCTAATTCTGCAATTCTACTCAGAGTAATGGTGATTTTAACTCTTGCTTTGCCTTGTACTTGTGCTTCGTTCCAAAGTTCATCTCTCTTACTCTCCATATCCTCTTGTTTTGCACCCTGTTGGACTGCTCGTTGGATATTGGATTGAAAAATCGACTTGGACTCATCTTCCACTGCCTGTTGAGGGAGAGGGAAGTCTGGAATTTCAAGAAATTTTTGGGTAACTTGACTACGTTTACCGTCAATGTTTTCTCTTTCTTTTCGAGAGAGAAGGTCGTCTTTAATTTTCTTTTTTAAATCATCTACGTTTTCAACCTTCAAAGCCTTTAAGAATTCCTCGTCGTCCACCGCTGGTGCTTTCTTTTCACGAACTTCGTGAATTTCGAGGGAATAGATTACTTTTTTTCCAGCGAGTGGTGCGACTTCAAAGTCTTTTGCAAAATCTGCATCCACTTCTTTCTTGTCCTCCTTTTTCATGCCAATCACAGCTTGTGCAATTGCATCCACTCCCAAGCCTTTGGCTTGTCCGGCTTCCTCCCATGTATTGGTTTGTTTTCCGTACATCGGTTTATCGGGAAGAAGTTCCGCCACGGGGGAACCGTCCAGCATTCCTTCATAAGAACATTTTACATAGTCACCCTCTACGATCGCTCTTTCAACCTCTTCGAAGGAGGCTCGTTGATCACGAAGGGAGTCTAATTCTTTATCAACCTCTTCATCCTTAACTTCGGTGGGATGAGTAGTGAGTTCAAATTCTTCGTACTTAGGAAGTTCAAAATCGGGTTCTATATCCACAGTCACTTCCACTGTTGCCGGAATTCCTAACTGCACATCACCTGCATCCACCTTGAGGATAGAATAAACTTTAATATCTTTGTTTTCCAATACCGCTTCGTAAGCAGCAGTAGAAACCTTTCGGTTTAATTCCTGAATGATTTCAGTCGCGTATTTTTTACGAATGACTTGCTCGGGTGCTTTCCCTTTTCGAAAACCGGGGATATTTGCAATGCGACTAAGCTCTTTACATACTTGATTTCCCTTTTCAGACATTTCGTCCAAGTCAAAGGTTACATTTACTATTTTGCGAGCGTCTCCCGCCTCTTTTATTTCTAGATTCACGGCTTTAGGTCAAAGAATATTGATTGGTATTAATGATGGTCTATGTGGAAATGCAACGAGCACAACACAAAGTAAGATATCATCAAAAAAAACCCTTAGGGTCAACGAGATAAAGGCACTCTTTATGTTAGCGACTTGGAGTCCAGTGAATTAGTTGAACACCTGAAATAAGCCTGGTCAGTTTGGATAGTCCCGATAATGAACTACGTAATTCTGTGGGTGAGAAGTCTTTAATTTGAAGAATCCATTCCCCTGTCTTAGAATGTTGGCCGATAATTTTGTACTGTTCTGGATCTAGTTTTTGTTCAATTTCCTCTTTTGTTACTCCGGGGTGGGGGAGTAGGTAGACTTCAGATGCTCGATAAAAGTAGTACTCACATTCTCCATCGAAGAGGGCACTGCTTGATTGTTCCTGAGCCAGGATAAAGAGTCTTTCCGAGCGAAAAGACCCGGACGACTCGATGACCCAAGAGCGTTGAAATACGGTTTGATTAAAATCCTCAGTGCTTTGATTATTTTCGAAATAGACCACGATGCCATAGGGAATTTTTTCCTTAATTGGTTCAGGGAGAGGATGGAATGGTTCTCCCCCCGATGCACATTGCAATGATTCGTAATTACCGGGTCGTTCTTTGGTTTGGGTTTCTTTTTTCTCCAAAGCATAGCGGACGAGCATGGAGGAGAGGGCCACCCCGATGGCAATCCCAATCCAAATGGAAAAGGATCTTTCTTTTTTTGAAATAGACATTAAAAATTCGTTCGTTGCATATGTTAGGGTTTTTGCAGTAAAGAAAGATTATGCTTTCGGCAAGCGTTGACATTCGAGTGCGTTACAAAGAAACCGATCAAATGGGAGTGGTTTACCATGCCAATTATTTTACATGGTTTGAAATTGCCCGGATCGAATTACTCGATCAAATGGGTTGCCCCTATCTTGATTTGGAAAAAAAAGATTATTTTTTACCGGTGCTTACATGCTCGGCTTCTTTTCAATCGCCCGCTTTTTTTGATGATCGACTCCAGGTGAAAGTGGAAATTGCAAAAATTCCCCTGGTTCGAATTCAAGCGAGTTATGAGGTGAGAAGAGGGAGTGAATTACTGGTGACCGGTCAAACGGAGCATGCATTTGTTTCGGGTGCCGGGCGGGTAGTACGGCCACCAGGAAATTTTTTGAATCTCGCGAAAAAAAGTTTTGAAGATTAATTTAGCTTATTGAACTGAGATACGCTTGCACAATTTCATCGGCAACTTGTTCGGTATTTCGCTTTTCGGTTGAAATACAATGATCTGCAAGAAGATATTTGGGTTCCCTTTTTTTCAGAAGCGATTGGATGGCTTCTTTGGGATTTTCCGTTTGAAGAAGCGGGCGAGAATTATTTTCTGAAGTTCTTTCCAAAATCGTATCGACGGAGGCATCGAGAGTGAAGACCTTTCCTTTTGATTTGAGCAATTCAATCATTCCTTCGGGAATGGGAAGTCCGCCCCCGCATGAAATTAGGCAATTTGTTTTTGGGCAACCGGATTGAATAAACTTTTTTTCAAGTTCCCGGAATTTTGCCTCTCCCTCGTTTTCAAAGATTATGCGAATCGAAGAACCGTAAGTTGCTTCAATTTGTTGATCCGAATCAAGGAATTCCATTTTTAACTTCTTCGCGACCCATTTTCCGGCAGAACTTTTTCCCGTTCCCATGAAGCCAATTAGGTAAAGGTTGGGCGCCCGGACATTTTTTTTCTTTGGATTCATTCAAGTGAGCAAATAAGAAGTTGATAATTGCTTGCGAAACAGAGAAAATATGGAGATAATAAAAATATGAATAACGACTCAGTGGAAGTCACCGTAAAAGGAGTAATGCCAACATCCAACGGATGCGCAATCTTTTTGGGGAATGATGAAAAGACCTTTGTCATATATGTAGACCCGGCAATCGGCAATGCGATCAATATGACGATTAATCAGGTCAAAAAGGAAAGACCCTTAACTCACGACCTGATTGGATTAATTCTGAGGGGATTAGAAACGCATATTGAACGGGTTCTTATTAACGATGTAGATGAGGGTACTTTCTTTGCCCGAATCATTTTACAAATGCAAAATGAATTGGGGAAAAAAATTATTGAATTAGATGCCCGCCCGAGCGATTCAATTGTTCTTGCCTTACAGATGAAACAACCGATTCATGTGTCCAAGAAAGTATTGGAGAATGTGGAGGATATGTCCGAGATCCTCGAGCGCATTCTCCGTAAGCAGGATTAGCACTCGTTGGGGCGATTGGTTTAGTGATTTCAGAATTGAAATCATTTCCGTTTAATCAAGTGAGTTCAATACCCCATTCTTTAATAGAGGGACAATGGCCCACTGCCCTTGCACCAATGCAGGATGTAACAAGCTTACCTTTTATGGAAGTAGTTGCAAAAAGAGGGGCTCCCGATTTTTTCTTTACGGAATTTTTTCGAGTACATGGAAACTCGAGAATCGATCAAGATATTCTTCTCGCAATTACTGAAAACCCAACCGATCAGCCAGTTTTTGCCCAATTAATTGGTGAAAATATAGAAGATTTAAGACGAACTGTTCGTGATTTTGCTCCTTATCCTATAGCAGGAATCGATTTAAATTTAGGGTGCCCAGCTCCTCGTGTATTTAAAAAAAATGTGGGGGGCGGGTTATTACGTTCACCTGAGCAAATCCTTGAAATTTTGAAAATGCTTCGAAATGAAGTCAGTTCACTGCTTACAGTAAAAATGAGAATTGGTTTTGAAGATGATCGATTTTTTCAAGAATTATTGGAGGTAATGAATGAAACCAAAGTTGACCTATTAAGCCTGCATGCTCGAACAGTACTGGGTGGTTATCGATCGGCGCCCAGTTACGATCATGTTAAAACCGCGGTACGGAGTGTGGGTTGTCCGGTTTTGTTAAACGGGAATGTGACCTCAGTTGAAAGTGCAAATAAGTTACGGGAACTCACCGGTTCCCATGGGGTAATGATTGGCAGGTCTGCAATTCGTAACCCATGGATCTTTCGACAGATTCGAGAATCCCAGGATGGGGAAGAAGTTTTTTGTCCGACTTTATCGGATGTGTATGAATATGTTGTAGATCTTTATGATTCGATTGAAAAACCTGAAATTGAAGAGAGAAAAAATGTGGGTCGGATGAAAAAGTTTCTCAATTTTGTTGGATTATCTGTGGATGCGGAAGGACAATTCCTGCACCTGATGCGCCGAACGCAAAGTAAAAAGGATCTGTTTGAAGTCTGTGCTCACTATTTACTTAGTGAAGGGCGAGAAGGTCAGTTTTACAATCTTGAACCATTTGATGGTCTAGTAGCGAGACCCAGTTCCGAATCCTCGTATTCCACCTGTCAACTAGGATAAAATGATGAAGCCGGATTTTTCTTTTAAAGAGTTTTTACAAAAGGTATGGATTCCGTTGAGTGCTTCAATGGGAACTTACCTTTTCCTGTTACTCGCCCAACCTCCAAGACAGTCACCGGAGTGTGCCTATTTTTTCTTATTACCCGCGATTAGCTGGTTTTGCTTTAAACCAAAGTTAAAGACTGTTGCATTCAACTTTTTCTTAGCTGGATTACTGTATCATGTATCATTGGTCGGATGGATGAGGCATATTTCACTGGGTGGTTTATTGTCTGCATGCACTCTTCTTTCACTTTACTACCTTCCTTGGTTTTTACTGGCTCGGATTCTTGTGCCGCGTGCAGCAACTGGAACCTTTAAGATTCGTTTGTTAATTCTTCTTATTCTGCCCTCTGCCTGGGTATCGATGGAATGGTTGAGGTGTCAATTTACTTTAGGTTTTCCTTGGTGTCCACTGTCAGTCACTCAATGGGAACGTCCAGTTTTATTGCAAACTGCTCAATGGCTGGGGTCTTGGGGAGTATCCTTCTTCCTCGTTCTTTTTAATTTGTGTCTCTGTTCATATGTACATCATTTGTTGGTAAGGAGAAGGGAGTCAAGTGGAGGCATTTTGGGAAATATTTGCCCGGACTTTTATTTAGCAATAATCGTTTTTGTTTTCATGGTGAGTCCATTTTTTCTTTTTAAAAATCAAACGACGGGTGATAAGGTGGAATTCCAGGTCGGTCTTTGCCAACCCTATTTGATGGAAAAATGGAAGGGCGGTAATGCGGGGATCCATAAGGATACCTTAAAAAGGCAGACCCGTTTTTTAGGATTGATGAATCCGGACCTGATTGTCTGGCCAGAGGCTTCCACTCCTTATGCCTTGAATCAAGATTCTGCATGGGTGGAAGAACTGTCTAGCCAAACTCAAACCCCCTTGCTTATTGGAGCAGTATGGAAGGGAGAGGATTCAATACACAATACAATATCAGAAGTTTTACCGGAAGCGGGAGTGCAAGATAATTGGTATGCGAAGAGAGTTTTAGTTCCTTTTGGTGAGTATGTACCATTTCCATTTAAATGGATTCCTGGAGTAAGGAAATTAGTTGGACCGGTTGGAAGTTTTAAGGAGGGAGATGAGGTGAAAACCTTTTCCGTTCATTCAAAAAAGAATCAAGATTCGACATTCAAAATTGGCCCACTTATTTGTTATGAGGATATATTTCCCAGATTGTGCAGGGAAACCGCACTCGAGGGTGTTGATCTCTTCTTTGTTACCACTAATGATGCATGGTTTGGTCGGGAGGGTTGCGCTGAGCAACATGCTGCTCATTCTGTCTTGCGTGCGATCGAGACCCAAAGACCTTTTCTTCGTTGCGGTAATGCAGGCTGGTCGGGATGGATCGATTCTAATGGATACCAGCGCGAAGTATTGAGGAATGAAGAAGGAAGTATCTATTTTGAAGGCGCGACCACACTTAGCATTACAATTAATCAGAATCAATTATCCACAGCATCTTTTTATGTCCGCTATGGCGATTGGTTTGCATATATGTGTCTATTTTTAACCCTTGCGTCCCTTCCTTTCGCTTTAAGAAAAAAACGAAATTAACTTTTTAGGTTTGAAATTTTTTTACACTTGTTCATCTATTGTAAAGTCTAATGATGTTGTAATCTAACTACAAAATACAAATGGAATCGAGTTCTATCAATTATGAATATTTAGTCGGGCAAATTCAGCGGAATTTACCCACTTTGCCGACCATTGTTAATGAATTGACCAATGTATTGCAAAATCCAGACGCCTCCACTTTTGCTGTTGAAGATGTAATGACTGCTGATCAATCCATGACGATGAAAATTTTGCGAGTTGCAAACACTTCTTTTTATCGTGGGGGAAGAGAACGGGTAACCGATGCCAATGAGGCAATTGGGACATTGGGCTTTGAAAAAATAAGAAATGTGGTACTGACAACCTCTGTGTTTAAGATGTTTTCTGGGCCATCCGCGGAGCAGAAGTTCTCCCTCGAGGGATTGTGGAAGCACTGTCTCGGCGTTGCATCAGCGTCAAGGTGCATTGCCAATTTTTTAGGTAAATCTTGGAGTGAAAGGGCATATACATGCGGATTAGTCCATGATATTGGAAAAGTGGCTCGATTCAAACTGGATGAAAGTGAAGAGACGGAGGACTTTATTACTGATTCGCAAACCTCTCTTGATAAAAAGATTAATTTTTATAAATCTGAATTAATCAACCAATCACCCCGTCATGATTACCTTGGCTATTTGATATGCAAAAATTGGGGATTATCGTCTTTTGTGGAGGGGGTGGTAAGGTGGCACCATGAGCCCCAACCCGAACGCCGACAAAAAGTAACTTCGGAAGATGCACACGAACTCATTGATGTGGTAATTCTTGCTAATTGGGCAGTGAACGATCAAAAATTTGGCTTTAGTGGACACGAAAGCCCAGACAAACCATCAGATGCTTTGCTTGCCCGTCTCAACTTGAATCCCGGTCAAACAGATCATTTGTACAAAGATATACAAAACGAATTAAAAATGACGGAGGACTTCTGTGACCTTCTTGATAGCGGGGGCGTTTAAATAAATTTTTCAATTTAGGTTGATTCCTATATTTGAATTAATTAGCTTAAATTCGTGGGAGCGGAAAGTATTGGTGGTTTTATAGATTATAAGTCTATTGGTGAAGAGTTAAAAGATAACTTGCCTACACTTCCTACTGTCTTCGAATCTCTTTCTGACATGTTAAAAGATCCGAACTCTCCTACCCACTCTATTCAGGAGATAATGAAGTCTGATCAAACTTTAACGATGAAAGTCTTGCGCGTGGCAAATAGCGTCCATTATCGGGGAGAAAGGGAAAGAGTAACCGATGTGGGAGAGGCGATTGGTACACTCGGGTTTGATAAGATTCATATGGTTATTTTGACTGCATCTGTTTTTAAAGCATTTTCCTTTAAAAATGCAAAAGACTTAAATTACGATCCTGTAGAACTTTGGAAACACAGTTTAGGGGTAGCAGTTGCATCTTCTACCATTGCTGAGCTAACTAATCATTGTCAAAGGCAGCGGGCTTACAGTTGTGGATTAGTGCATGACATCGGAAAGGTTGCCCGTCTTCAATTACACCCAGAGTCTTTTTGCGAAGATGTGGGTGATGCAATTTACGAAGAAATTCCATTGATCGATGTGGAAAGAAAGAAAAATTCCCCGACCCATGATCGAGTGGGGCAAATTGTTTGTAATGAATGGGGTTTAAACAGAGATGTGGAATCTGTTATCCGCTGGCATCATGAAACCGATATTGTTGAGCGCGGGACGGTAGGAGAAGACGATTTAAATAAGTTAATTGATGTGGTCTATGTTGGGAATTGGCTTTCTCATTCATTACATTTTGGATTTAGTGGTCATCGGTCTCACGGTAAACTTTCAGAGGAGATTATGGCTCGATTAAATTTAGATGAAGATCAACTCGATTATTTCAAACAGGAAACCAGAGAGAATTTTAAGGAATTCCGCAACTTCCTAAATTTGATCGAGCGTGCTTTTGGCTAGTTTTTTTCGTATATACTTGCCATTTTTGGTATAAAATCTCATTCGTATTATCTTCAAACAAATTTTTGGTTACATTACCTTAAACTCAAACATTATCAGTCAATGTCTATTAAAATTGGAATAAATGGTTTCGGTCGTATCGGCCGCTTAGTTTTTCGCGCTCTTGTCGATCAAGGTTTGCTAGGTAGCAAATTTGATGTTGTGGCAATCAATGACTTGGTTCCATCTGACAACCTTGCTTATTTATTAAAGTATGATTCCACTCAGGGGCGTTTTAATGGTACGGTTGATGCACCGACTGAAGACTCCTTGGTTGTTAATGGTCATACTATCAAATGCTTAGCGGTTCGAGAAGGGCCTGCCGCATTGCCATGGGCAGAACTTGGTGTTGATATCGTGATTGAATCGACTGGATTATTTGTGAGTAAAGATGCCGCCGAAGGTCATTTAAAAGCAGGGGCCAAAAAGGTAATCATTTCAGCACCCGCGAAAGGAGATGTGAGGACTATTGTTCTTGGAGTGAACGACGACGAGTTGAAAGAAGACGATGCGATTGTATCCAATGCATCTTGCACCACCAACTGTTTGGCTCCGATGGTAAAAGTAGTTCTAGAAAATTTTGGGATTGTGGAAGGTTTAATGACCACAGTACATAGTTACACTGCGACACAAAAACCAGTAGATGGTCCGTCGATGAAAGATTGGAAGGGTGGAAGAGGTGCTGCAATAAATATTATTCCCTCCACGACTGGTGCCGCAAAGGCAGTCGGTTTAGTTCTTCCCGAAGTTCAAGGAAAGCTCTCCGGTATGGCATTTCGAGTACCCACTCCAACCGTTTCGGCAGTTGACTTAACGGTTAAAACGGAGAAATCAACTTCTTACGAAGAGATTTGTCAAAAAATGAAGGAAGCTTCCGAAGGTCCTTTAGCCGGAATTCTTGAATACACCGGTGATGAGGTGGTTTCTTCTGACTTTATTCATTGTCCCGCTTCATCTATTTACGATGCAGGTTCAGGAATGGGATTAAGTGACACATTTTTTAAACTTGTTTCTTGGTATGATAACGAGTGGGGCTACAGTAATCGTTGTGTCGATTTACTGAAGAAAGTAGCTAAGTTTGTCTAGACTTTAGAACTGCTTTTTTTGCCAATAAGCGGAAAACTTCCGCTTAATTCCATTCCCATTCTGACAGTACTTTATTATGAATGATGTAAAAAACATCGATGATGTAAACCTACAAGGTAAACGCGTTTTTGTACGAGTTGATTTTAATGTCCCCTTGGACGCGGATGGAAGCGTGACAGATGAAACCAGAATCAATGCCGCACTTCCGACCATTAGGAAATTACACGAGCAAGGTGCAAAGATTATACTTGCTAGTCATTTAGGACGTCCGAAGGGGCAACGTGTTAAATCGATGAGCCTCGCACCAGTTGCACCCATACTTTCTGACAAGTTATCATTACCAGTCTTGTTTTTGAATGATTGTATTGGTAGTGATGTGGAAGAAGCCCTTCAAAATTTACAGGATGGCCAGATCGTGTTGTTAGAAAACCTTAGGTTTCATAAGGGTGAAACTGAAAATGATCCGACTTTTGCAAAAAGTCTTGCCGCACATGCTGATGCCTTTGTTAGTGATGCTTTTGGGACGGCCCATCGGGCACATGCTTCGACCTATGGAGTCGCAGAACTTTTACCCATTAAAGTATCAGGGTACCTGATTGCGAAAGAGCTTGAATTCCTTGGGCAAAAAACTGCTTCTCCCACTCGTCCATTCACGGTGATCTTGGGTGGGGCGAAAGTGAGTGATAAAATTATGGTAATCGATTCACTCTTGGACAAGGCAGATGTGATCATTATAGGTGGCGCAATGGCTTACACCTTTGCATTGGCAAACGGTAAGAAGGTGGGTGAAAGTTTGAGTGAACCGGATAAAGTTGAATTAGCACGGTCCGCACTTACCAAAGCCAAGGAAAAAGGGGTTCGATTCCTATTACCCATCGATACGCTTGGAACCAATGCATTAGACTTTGATGCAAAAACTTTGGGCGAGACTCAGGTTTTTGAAGGAGATATTGATGATGGTTGGGAAGGGGTAGACATTGGTCCTAAAACAACCGAATTATATGTAAAAGAAGTAGGAGAGGCAAAAACTGTCTTGTGGAATGGACCAATGGGTGTTTTTGAAATTCCGGAGTCCAGTAAAGGTACTTTTGCGATCGGAAAAGCAGTTGCAGAGGGAGATGCCATTTCAATAATTGGTGGTGGCGATTCGGTTAAGGCAATTAATCAAAGTGGTTACTCGGACCAAGTTACTTTTATGAGTACTGGTGGAGGTGCATCATTAGAATTTTTGGAAGGAAAATCTCTTCCCGGTGTCTCTGTTTTAGATCGTCGATAATTATTAACTATAAGAAACTATTAAAATGTCCCGTAAATTTCTCATCGCAGGTAATTGGAAAATGAATAAAACCGCTTCTGAAGCGGTTGATTTAATCGAAGAAATCAAGTCTTCAGTAGGCGATCAGACTTCTGTCCAGGTGTGTGTTTGTCCACCGTTTACCTCTCTCTCTCAGTCATCAGAGTCTGTCGAGAAGTCTGAAGTACTTCTTGGCGCTCAGGATATGAATGCCGCTCAATCTGGTGCATATACTGGTGAGATTTCTGCCGAAATGCTTCGTGATTTATATGTTAGTTTTGTTATTCTTGGGCACAGCGAGAGAAGGCAGTTCTTTGGAGAGACTAATCAAATTGTAAATCAAAAGATCCATGCTGCGATCGGAAATAATTTAAAACCGATTTATTGTATCGGAGAAACTTTAGATGAAAGAGAGGCGGGGAAAACTTTAGACATTGTCAGGACACAAGTAAGGGAGGGCTTAGAAAATTTTCCTACTCATTCCATTGAAAACTTAGTCATTGCTTATGAACCTATTTGGGCAATCGGGACGGGTAAAACTGCAACCGATGAGATGGCACAGGAAGTTCATGCAGAGATTCGAAAGGTTCTTGCTGAAATGTTCGGTGATACTTCGGCGGACAGTATCCGTATTCTATATGGAGGTTCAATGAAACCTGAAAATGCGGCTGGTTTGCTTGCTCAGAAAGATGTGGATGGTGGTTTAATTGGTGGAGCTTCTTTAACTGCACGTGCTTTTGTGGGCATTATTGAAGCGGCTCAGTCTGCATAACAAGCATACGAACAAGCCAACAGATCAAGTAGAGTTACTCTTTTTGTCCTGTAATTCCCGAACAAGTTCTTCGGGGTGACTTTTTGCTTTTACCTTTAAATAGGTGTTTTCTACGGTCCCCGATTTGGTAATAAGAAATGAAACTCGGTGAATTCCTTCGAATGTACGCCCCATAAATTTTTTTTCACCCCACACACCAAATAACTTGGCTATTTTATTCTGCTCATCAAGAAGTAAAGGAAAGGGTAATCGAAATTTTTGCCTGAAATTTTCATGCGTTATTCTACTCCCTCCCGAAATACCAAAGATTTTAATTTCCTTATTTTGAAAAAAGCAATAGTGATCGCGGAATCCACAAGCTTGTGCCGTACAACCGGGAGTGTTATCGCGAGGATAAAAATAAAGTAAGTATTTTTGGCCTAAAAGAATTTCTTTTGAAAAAGAATTTCCTTCTGAGTCGGTAGTAGAAAAATTGGGTACGGTATTAGTTTTTTGAAGAGGGGAAATCTGTTGCATGTTATTTACAATGCAAAGGTAGCGGTTTTTCCGACAAATTCAACCAAGGTGGATTCAATCTTTTCTTGGATCTCTTCCACTAACTTGACTCGTTTTTCTCGTTCGTCTCGAAAAGAAACTTTTACCATTTTATCTCGGTTCAGAACGAGTTGGATTTCAAGGATGACATTTTGTGTTAATCCTTTTTTTCCAATTTTGACATCCACCTCTCTTACTTTTGCGGAGGACTTTAACAGTCTTCGTTCGCTTCCACTCTTGCTATTTTCTTCGGACATTAATTTTGTTTGTTAATAAATTGCATTACATTACTGCTGTCTTCCGATGCAGTAACTAGCTCATTCTTATAAATGAGTTTTCCTGATTTAGAAATAAGAAATGTCCATCGTTTGGGAGTCACTCCTCTTTCAAGTGTGAATTTATCACCTTTGAAGAAACGTTCAATTATCCCTCCCTTGCTTATTGGCACATTAAAAAGCTTGGCAACTTTACCTTGGGGATCCGAAAGAAGGGTGAATGGAAGTTTTTCGGCTTTCTTAAATAAGGAAAGGTTACTGGTTTGGTCTCCACTTATGCCAACAACCTCCACTTCCAATTTTTTCCATTTCTGAAAGTCATCTTTGTAGGAGCATGCCTGCTTGGTACACCCACCCGTCATCGCAGCAGGATAAAAATATAAAAGTATCTGCTTTTTAGCTAAGAAACTTTTGGAGTTCCAAGTTTCTCCTTTTGAATTAACGGCCTGAAAGTTTGGCACTACTTCATTAATCTCAATTCCTGGTAAGGAATTGGAAATTAAAAAAAGAGTAGAGAAAATGAGTACATGAATGTTCATTCTTTTATTTTGCTCTTTAAGTTCCGCGAGAACAAGAATTCTTTTATTATTACCAAGGAATTGGTTCGCCGTCCTCTCCAATGAAAATACCGGTTTTGTCATGGGGGAGTTTTTCCAGTGCATGGAGCATCATCGAAACTGCCTCCTCTACATGATACTTTGCCTCTTGTCCGCCCATTTCCGTTTTTACCCAACCCGGGCTTTGTGAAATCACTCTTATATTGAACGGTTTAAGATCAATAGAGGTCTGCCTGGTTAACATATTTAAAGCTGCTTTTGAACATTGATATGCAATCGCTCCTCCCAATTGAGTATCCCCTCGTAAATGAATTGAGCCCAAACGTGAAGATAAATTAATAATTAAAGGTGAGGTTGAACGTTGGAGGCATGAAACTGCATTTCTGGTCACCAAAAGTGCACCCAGCAAATTGACTTTATAGACCTGCTCGACTGATGAACTTGTTACTTCTTCCAGTTTACTCCAGTCAATGATACCCGCATTATTAAAAAGCAGATCGATACATTTTTGGTTTCTTTCCAACTCATCAAAACAGGATTTTACGGACACCTCATCTTCCACATCTAAGGATAATATTTCAATTCTGCCTTTATATTGCAGTTGCAACGATTGTAATTCATTTGCCCTATTTGTATCTCTGCAACAAGCGTAGATGAAATTTCCCTGCAATAGGTATTGCTTTGTCAATTCAAGCCCGATGCCACGGTTGGCTCCAGTTATTAAAATTCTTTTCATATTTTTTTAATTCCTTTGAGAATATCCTAGATCAAGGTGTGGAGTAAGGATAGTGTAATAGGGAGTTAGAAGTAATATTAAATAAACAAATTTGGCGATGAAACAAAATCAATTAGGAAACTCCGATCTTTTGCTATCTGAAATTGGCCTTGGCACTTGGGCGATTGGTGGTGGTGATTGGGGGATGGGGTGGGGCGAGCAAGACGAGCAAGATTCAATTTCCTGCATACTGGAAGCTTTGGAGCAAGGAATTAATTGGATCGATACGGCTCATGCATACGGTTTTGGGGTTGCCGAAGAAGCAGTCGGAAAGGCACTTCGTGAATTTAACGATGACAGTATTATTGTAGCAACAAAATGTGGCGTGCTCCCCGAGGAGGATAATAAACCCAAACGATTTATCTCGAGAGAAACAATTCTAGAAGAAGTGGATGGTTCATTAAAAAGGTTGGGCCGCGATTGGATTGACCTTTATCAAATCCATTGGCCAGTACCGTCCGAGAATTTGATTGAGGCGTGGGAAACATTACAGGATTTAAAAAAAGCAGGTAAAATCCGTTGGGCTGGAGTATGTAATTGTTGGCAGCCTGAACTGGAGGCATTGCAAGCAGTGGCTCCAGTGTCTTCTAATCAACCCATGTACAACATGTTGGACCGTAAAATCGAAGAGAATGTATTGGGTTGGTGTGATCAAAATAATTCTGGTCTTTTGGTTTACAGTCCAATGCACTCCGGAGTATTAACCGGTAAAATTTCTCACCAGTGGCTGGATAGTCTTCCTCAAAATGATTGGAGAAAGCATAAAACCGATCACCCCGTGGTTAAACCACTTCATAGTAAAGATGGTTTACAAGCCTTTCTTATTCTGCAAGAAGAGTTACGATTATTCGCACAAGAAAGAGAGATGACAATTGGGCAACTAGCCGTGTGCTGGGCATTAAGTCCCCGAGAAGTCACTTCTGCTATTGTGGGAGCCCGGAAGCATGGCCAGATTCTTGAGACTGTACAGGCATCTAACAATTCGCTTTCTCAGGATGATAAAAATTTAATTATGAAATATATTACCAAATTTGAAGAAAGTCTTGATCATGCCGGATGAAAAAAAAGTAAAGCCTGTGGAGGGCTCTAAAAAAGAAGTAGTGAGTGATAAAACTGCTTCCGAGATTAAGAAGCCGGTAAGAAGGAAAAAAAAGCCCGTTGCCTTATCAAAAGTAAAAGAGAAAAAACCTGCTACCAAGAGTTCGGTTGCCAAGCCCGTTGAGAAGAAGGAAATAATTACTCAGGAGAATGACGAAAAACCCCAACCTGTAGAAAGTGCCAAAGTAGCTACTGAACCTGTTGTTTCGACTCGCCCGCAGCCTCCACGTGAACCCTCTCCCCGTCGACATCGTGTCGATCTCGCCGAGATTAAGCCCAATATCAAATATATTGCCGGATTGAAGGGGAAAAGATCGATAGTGGGTTTAACTGCTTATGATGCAATTATGTCAAAACTTGTTTCGAAGGCGGGAGTCGATTTTATTTTGGTAGGTGATTCTGTAGGAACTACCCTTTTGGGGTACGACACCACCATTCCGGTTACGATCGATGATATGGTTCATCACACTTCTGCCGTTCGTAGGGGGCAACCTGGTTGTTTAGTGGTCGCAGATTTACCATTTGGTGAAGCGAGTCTTTCGTTTGATCGATTACTTGAATCTTCGCGTCGACTTATGCAAAATGGAGCAGATGCAGTGAAGATCGAAGGAGGGAAAGATGTGGCAGATGATATTGAGAAACTGGTTGCCACCGGAATCCCAGTCATGGGGCACATTGGATTGTTGCCCCAGACTGTTAAGGCGATTGGAGGGTATCGTAAATTTGGATCAAGTCGTGAAGAAGCCGATAGTTTGTACACCGATGCGATTAGCTTGGAAGAAGCGGGTTGTTTTGCCGTGATCGCAGAGATGATGGACGATCGGGTTGCCACTCAATTGGCCACTCAAATTCTTCCTCCTTTAATAGGTATTGGAAGTGGCGATAAGTGTGATGGTCAAATACTCGTCACCCATGATTTAATTGGACTTACCCCGAGCCCACTGCCTTCTTTTGTTAAACCATGTGCAAGTTTAGGTCTCGATGGATTAAATGCCCTCACTGGCTATGTGCAAAAAACGAGGAGTAACCCAATCGCGAAAAAATGAACTTTTGCGTGCTTGGTGCTGGTGCCTGGGGGACTGCAATGGCAGTCTATCTTTCCAAGTGCGGACACTCGGTCTCGTTGATTCCACGACGCGTTGAACATGCCCTTACCCTTTCTTCGGAACGAGAAAATAAAGATTACCTGCCTGGGGTTTGTTTTGATGAGGACTTACAAATTGGATGTTCCTTACGCCCCGTTCTCATGGAGTCCGAATACCTCTTTTTTGCATGTCCATCTCATGCCCTTCGTGACACTTGTAAACAGGTACGTTTATTCCGTGAGGATTCTTGGAATTTAAAAGGTGGCATCGCACTATGCAAGGGACTGGAGCCAAAAAGTAATTTATTTGCTCATGAAGTGATTCAGGAAGAACTAGGCAATGAAATTGGTTCTGGTTATTTAACAGGACCAAGTCACGCTCATGATGTAGCTGTCAATAAGCCCACTGCGATGGTACTTGCGATGGATTGTGAGGAGACTGAACTGATTGAACTGCAGAGTAATTTAAGTTCTAAAACAATGAGAATTTATAGATCCGAGGATCGGATCGGAGTGGCTCTGGGAAGTTGTTTGAAGAATGTATACGCCATTGCAACCGGCTTATCAGACGGACTGGGTTTAGGAGATAATGCAAGAGCCGCACTTCTCACAAGGAGTATGAATGAAATGATCAACCTCGGAATTTCACTTGGAGGTGAGAGCGAAACATTTTTTGGACTGAGTGGATTTGGTGACTTAATTGGAACTTGCATGGGCGAATGGAGCCGCAATCGAAGATTCGGACTCGCGTTAGCGAAAGGGGGTACACCGAAGGATATTATTAGAACTCAAAAAACGGTTGTCGAGGGGTATTGGGCAACTGGATGCTTTTTTGAGAAGTGTGATTCTCAGGGTGTTGAAATGCCAATTCTTCGTGAGATTTATGGTATTTTATATGAAGGGAAAGATCCTTATCTTGCACTGTCGGATTTAATGAGTCGTGGGCTTAAGGCTGAATCATTACGGGAATAATCAACTTTCATTTTAATTATCATGAATACTGCGGAAGTACCGATTTTAGAAACCCCCAATAAGGAAGATCGTTTATTACTACATTCATGTTGTGCACCCTGTGAGGGGGAGGTGTTGGAAACTTTGTTGAATTCAAAAATTCAACCTACTGTATTTTTTTATAATCCTAATATTCACCCCAAAAAAGAATACGAGATCCGCAAGGCCGAGGATAAGAAATTTTGTGATAAAAAAGGGGTGGAGCATATTGATGTTGATTATGATGTTAGAAATTGGTTCGAACGTATAAAGGGATTGGAATGGGAGCCAGAGCGAGGAGCACGGTGTACCGTTTGCTTTGATATGCGTTTTGAAAGGACTGCTCTCTATGCACATGAACACGGTTTTAATTTGTTTTCCAGCAGCCTGGGTATTTCACGGTGGAAGAATATGAAACAAATTAATGGTTGTGGAGAGCGGGCAGCGGCTCGCTATGAGAAGCTAGACTATTGGACTTACAACTGGAGGAAAGCCGGTGGTTCGCAGAGAATGATTGAGATTTCAAAAAGGGAAAATTTTTATCAGCAAGAATACTGCGGTTGCGTTTATTCCTTGCGGGATACTAATAAATGGAGAGTTTCTCAGGGCCGAAAAAAAGTAAATATTGGAGAAACTTATTACGGAGTGGAGCCGGGTGCTTAATGTTAACTTTTTATTACCATGAATAATTCAACGGTTTGGAAAACTTTGGTAGAAGAGGCGAGGGAGATTGCCTCCAAAGAAAGAATTCTGTCAAAGGTTTTGACTGAGTTTATTTTGGAAAGAGAAAGTCTAAGTGATGCTTTGGGTTGGAGGTTAGCATCTCGTTTAGTCAAAAGTAGCGTGCCAGAAAGTGATATTCGTGACTTGATCAAAAAGGCTTTTGAGGAAGATATTGAAATGCTACAAAGCGTTGAATCTGATTTAATTGCCGTTACTGAGAGGGATCCTGCCTGTAATGATATTATCAGTCCCTTTTTATATTTTAAAGGATTTCAGGCACTGTGCTGTTATCGAGTTGCCCATTTTCTTTGGCAAAAAAATCGAAAGGATCTAGCCCTTTATTTACAAAGCTTAGTGGCGGTTGTTTATTCCGTGGATATTCACCCTGCCGCAACCATTGGAAAAGGAATTCTACTTGATCATGCAACTGGCTTTGTGGCCGGTGAAACGACTGTTATTGAAGATAATGTATCGATTTTACACGAAGTGACTTTGGGAGGGACCGGAAAAGATCGTGGCGACCGACATCCCAAAATTAGATCCGGTGTCTTAATTGGTGCTGGAGCTAAGATTCTAGGTAATGTTGAAATTGGAGAAGGATCTAGAGTGGGGGCCAGTAGTGTAGTGCTCGATGATGTTCCTGCCCATATTTCAGTCGCCGGAGTTCCGGCCAAAGAAATTGGCACGATTAAAAATGTATCTCCTGCCATGGGAATGGATCATAATTTATTGGAGATGCGTGAATATGAGAGCGGGGGAGGGATTTAATTAAAAATGTCCTTTTATTGACGAAACTAATCCCTTAATGTACACAAAATTCTGATGCTTCCTAAATCTAAACCCGAACCACCTATTTCTTCCGACAGTTCTTCAAGCACTGAGGATCAATCAAACGAGTCCATTATTCCTGCTGATTTTGAAAACAAAGGGAAAAAGAAAGTGGAAGATCTTGAAGTAAAAGATGCGCAATTAATTTTTCACTCGATTTGGCATGAACTCGAACAAGAGGTCGGAGTGGAGAACCTTCATTTCCCGGCTGAGATATTCTGGCTTAATGGATCCCCGGGGGCGGGAAAAGGTACTCAGACTGCGTTTATCATGGAGTTTCGTGACCTGACTGAGAAGCCAATAATCGTCAGCGAACTGTTAAACTCTCCGGAAGCACGCAAGAAGATTGATGCGGGTCTACTGGCGGGAGATCGTGAAGTTACCAAGTTGGTACTTCGCAATTTACTGGAGCCCAATTATCAGAGTGGTGCTATTGTGGATGGGTACCCAAGAACAAAGACCCAGGTTGAATGTTTGAAACTTTTTCATCGTCGGCTCACTGAATTAAGACATAAATATCTTGGTACTTTTCAAGAAGCACAATTTCCAAAACCTCGTTTTCATATCATCATGCTATTCATTGATGAAGAAGAGAGCGTCAGAAGACAATTTATTCGTGGTCAAAGGTCATTGGATCATAATGCAGAAGTGGATGCCTCCGGTGTGGGGAAAAGAAGAGAGGTCCGGAAGACCGATTTGGATGAAGCGGCAGCACATAGTCGGTACAAAACCTTTAAGGAGTCAACCTATGATTCTCTTACCACTTTGCGTGATGTATTTCATTACCATTTCATCAATGCACATGGCTCGGTTATTGAAGTTCAGCAACGGATTATTCAGGAGCTTAAATATCAAAGTTCATTGGAACTGGATGAATTAACTCATGACCAAATTTCCTCGATTCCTCTGGCTCAAAAACTTTCGTTACATGCCAGGCAACTTTTAGTACAGAGGCTTGATTCTTATCAGAAATTTCACCCGGAGCTTTTTGAACAAGTCGTTGGTTTGATCAAAAGCAAATTCATTCCTATCGTTGAGAAACATTCCATTTCTGGTTTAGCTTATATTAATTCTGAAGCTTCCGTTTTTGATGATCCACTCGCTGTAGCGATGTTAATTGATATCTTCACAGAAAGAGGTTTCACCGCTGTTGTGGATATTCGAAGAATGGAAGTTCCTTCCCGAATTGATCCTAAAACCTATGAAATTATTAATCGGGTGAAGAAAGTCTATCGAGTAAGAATTAATTTCCCTGGTTCTACCATTCGACGAGGTTTGTAAAAATTCCACCTAGCTATTTCTTTACTTAAATTATGGATCATAGATACGAAAAATTAGCGGACACTCTAGTTTATCACTCCACCAAGTTAAATCCTGGAGAAAAGGTATTGATTCATGCAATTGATATCCCTCAGGATATGACCTTGGCACTAATTCGTGCGACCCGAGAATGTAAGGCAATTCCTTTTGTGCAGGTTCAAAATGGACGGATTGATCGCGAGTGTATATTGGGAGGAGAGGATATTCAGTTTGAAACTTCTCTCAGTTGGGAAATGGAGAGAATGAAGAGTATGGACGCTTACATAGCGATTCGTGGATCTTTAAATGTCTTTGAAAATTCTGACCTCCCACAGGAAGATTTAAAGCGGGCAATGAAGATACTGAAACCAGTTCTTGATTGGCGTGTGCAGAAAACAAAATGGTGCGTTTTGCGTTGGCCTTCTCCCTCGATGGCACAACAAGCAAAAATGAGTAGTGAGGCATTCGAGAACTTTTATTTTGATGCCTGTTGTATGGATTATGGACGAATGAGTGAAGGTATGGTTGCTCTCGAGAATCGTATGCGAAATGCGGATCAAGTTAAGATTGTTGGTCCGGGTACAGATTTGAAATTTTCAATTAAAGGGATCGATGCCGTAGCATGTGGAGGAACGCACAATATTCCTGACGGAGAAGTCTTTTCCTGTCCTGTTCGCGATAGTGTAGAGGGTACGATTACTTTTAATGCAGATACGATTTATCAGGGTACTTCCTTTTCAAATGTCGTTCTTCATTTTGAAAAAGGAAAAATTGTGGAATCAAGTTCATCCGCTAACTCTGAAAAATTAATCGAAATTTTAGATTCTGACGAAGGAGCTAGATTTATTGGCGAATTTGCGATCGCCTTTAATCCCATGATTCGTGAACCCATGCTTGATATTTTGTTCGATGAAAAAATTGCAGGCTCATTTCATTTCACTCCTGGACAGGCCTATGAAGAAGCTAACAATGGAAATAAATCCCAAGTTCATTGGGATATGGTAAACATTCAACGACCTGAATATGGTGGTGGTGAAATTTGGTTCGATGGTGAGATGATTCGAAAAGATGGTGAATTTGTTCCTGAGGATTTACATAAATTAAATCCTGATTATCTTTTGCAAAATTCATAGCACAATCTGACTGAAATGAGCCCGCCGGCATTGAATCAATTCCTTGCCTCTTTGCCCAAAACAGAGACCCATTTACATATTGAAGGTGCTCTGCCGTGGGAACTTTTAATTGAAAAAGATCCTGCGAAGTTTAATCCGGTTCCCTTTTTTCATGAACCGAACTTTAAGTATCAGAGTTTCGAGCAGTTTGAATCTATTCTTATCGAACATGCGATGGGTTGGTTTGATTCAGCAGAAAGTTATCATGAAGCGGCAAAAGTAATTTTTTCAAAACACATGCAGCAAAATGTTAAGTATGTAGAAACAAGCTTTCACGCTGGAATGATTGAATTTTTGAAACTGCCTGGCGAAGAAATTTTAAATGCGATACTGGATGCTGTTCCAAAGGGACTTGAGGTTCGTGTTTTTCTTGGCATTAGTCGTAATGCATATACCCCTTATTTGGGTCCCATATTGGACCAGGCGATTGGTTGGTCCAATTTGTCCGGTATTGATTTACATGGTCTTGAGTCGTTACCATTCGAGACTTGGATTTCTCCTTTTTGGAAACGTGCACAGGAGCATGGGAAAACAGTAAAGGCCCATGCGGGTGAATTTGGTCCTGCTTCCAATGTGTCACAAGCCGTTAAAGAATTAAAGGTGAAGAGAATTCAACATGGTACCCGTGCATTTGAAGATGAGGAAGTAATGCAACTCTTGGTTGATGAACAGGTTACCCTTGATATGTGTCCCATCAGCAATGTTAAATTAAGAGTAGTGGATCGAATGGAAAACCATCCCATTAAAGATTTTATGAAGAGAGGAATTCGTTGCACTGTCAGTACGGATGACCCTTTATCTTTTAATAATTCATTGAATGAAGAATATACTTCTTTGGTGAATCACTTATCTTTTTCTTACCAGGAAATTGCCCACTTAGTATCCAATGGCTTCGAGGTTGCCGATTTGTCCGAGGCGACTAAAAAAAGTTTTCTCAGTCAAATTAAAGAAGAAATATCCAAAATGAACAGAGTTGATGGCTGAGGAACTTTTTATTTGCCCGGAAGGATTATCGGGAAGGGTTGATAAAATTCTTGCTCAGGTATTTCCAGATAAAAGTCGTTCGTTAATTCAAAAGGCAATTGAGGGGAAAAAAGTTAGACGACAAGAGGGGGCATTGCTTGTAGCGAAATCAAAGATCTATGCTGGAGAGGTATTGGTAATAGATCTGTCTCGAGATGACATTATTCCGTTAGTTGCAAGAGATATCCCCCTTACTATTTTATATGAAGACGAAGAAATAGTAGTAATTAATAAAGCAAGTGGAATGGTGGTTCACCCGGGAGATGGAACGAAGGATGATACCCTTGTTCATGCATTGCTCCATCACTACCCAAATGGTTTATGCCCAGTAGGAGCACCTGAAAGACCCGGTATAGTTCACCGTTTAGATAAGGAAACAAGTGGCGTTATGGTAATCGCAAAATCAGAACGGGCTTACTATTCGTTGGTTGATCAATTTTCGCAAAGGAAGACGGATAAAGAATATTTTGCCTTAGTTTTTGGGGAACTTCCCGAGGAGAAGGGAAGGGTGGATAAACCAATTGGCAGGCATCCCAAAAACCGGACCAGGATGGCAGTGGTTGAACACGGAAAGTCGGCATTGACTGAATGGGAAACCATTCGAACATATCAAGGACCTTTTAGTTTTTTGCGTGTTAAAATTCATACTGGCAGAACGCATCAAATCCGTGTCCATCTTTCATTTCTTGGTCATCCGTTGGCAGGTGACTCAACCTATGGAGCAAAGAATCACTCTGGATTTAATCGAGTGATGCTTCATGCGCATTGTTTGAAACTGACTCATCCTGTCAGTGCTGAACAACTTACTTTTAGAGCCGAATTACCCTTAGATTTTGAAACCTGTTTACATTTATTGTAAGGGACGAAGGGAGATCCTGGTTTGTCAAATGGGTGGGTAATCTAGATCTAACTAATTTCTTTTAGGTTTTTGGTAATGAGTTCGAATGCCTCATCCACATCATCTACAATTTTAAATAATTCAATATCTTTGGGCGAGATAACACCCCATTTAATAAATTGCTCAAAATTGATTAGTCCTTCCCAAAATTCGCGCCCGTATAAAATAATAGGCATTTGTTTACCCAGTTTTTTGGTTTGGATTAATGTTAATGTTTCAAAAAGTTCATCCATTGTTCCAAATCCACCCGGGAAGACTACCACCGCTTTTGCGTGATAAAGAAAATAGAATTTACGTACAAAGAAATAATGAAACTCGAAGGATAATTCTGGAGTCGCATATTGATTCACGCCTTGTTCAAACGGAAGACTTATACCCAATGCGATTGATTTACCTTTGGCCTCAGTCGCACCTTTATTTGCCGCTTCCATCATGCCTGGTCCACCGCCTGAACAAACATAATATTTATTTCCAGGCACTTCTTTAGTATCGGACCACTCTGTTAGGCGGAACGAAAGTTTTACGGCTTCATCATAGTATTTGGACAAGAGGACGATACTCTCCTTCTGGGCCAGTTCCGCTTGATCCTGATCTGAAATTGTTGCTTTTGAAGAAAGGCTTTTTTTGAATAACGAAAGTTCCTCCTGTGCTTCCTCCTGAGGTTTTGAGCGAGCGGATCCAAAAAAAACGATTGAGTTCTCAACTCCCTGTTCACGCAGCCGTACTTCAGGTTCAATTAATTCACATTGTACTCGGATTGGCCGTGCTTCATGGCTATTGAGGAACTCTTTATTTGAATATGCTTTGGATAATTTTTTTGTCATATTGATAGTGTCGCGTTTTCTTCGGTAAATGAAAAGTTCATTCAGAAAAATAAAAAATGATTTTTTACTAAAGTTGCGTGTTTAACGACCGATTATAATAATTAGCCGCAAGGATGCAGCCTCATTTATTACTGATTCAATCAACAGGAGGTCGATTAGAATCACAACCATAAGCAATGTCTTAGGACATTAAATTCAAATTGTTGTGATATTTATTCAAGACTATCTAGATAAAAAGGAATTGTTAACTATGAGTGACGAATCAAACCAAACTGCATCTAAATTTAACACCCAACGGGATGTGATCTCATTCCCCTCTGAAGCAGAGGACGAAGTTACCAAAGAAGAAATTGGTAAATGGGTCGATCAATTAATGGAGATGCCCGAACCTGAAATTTCCTCTTCAGTATTCGTTCATGAAGGATGTAACGAACTTGATGATCCATTGACCTGTGTTGCAGAAAGAATTCTTTCGGAAGAAAGCTATCTGTAGAATGCAATATTTTGGAAAATGAGGTATCTCATGATGAACCGACGAAATAGGTAAGAGGTTGAATCAAAATCTTTTCGTTAAAGATTTTGATTATACGGTCGACTATAGTGGTAGCTACAAGGATGTAGCCTCATTAAAATTTGGTTCAATCCACAGGAGGTCGATTAGAATCACAACCATCAATTTTGCCTACTTGGCATTTTTAACAAATTTGTTGTGATATTTATTCAAGACTATCTAAAAACGGATGAAAACTTAATGATGAGTTCTGATTCTACTCCTTTGAGTTCAAACTCCAGTAATCAGAGTGTGGTTATTACATTCCCCACAGATCCAACTGAGGTAGTCTCCAAAGAAGAAATTGGTAAATGGGTAGACTTGCTAATGGAAATGCCGGAACTTGGGAATTCCGATGCTGATTTCATCAACAAGGGACTTGAGCAATTCGATGATCCCTTGTGCTGTGTTGCAGAAAAAATTCTTTCAGAAGAAAATTTAAGATAGAATTCAATTTTTTTTGGGGTATTCAAAATTTTCGATTGCACAACTTCCCACTTCGAGAAAATTCCATTTATCGGTTTTACTACTTAAAATTACCACTCCACATGTTGGGATACTTGAGATTGAACTCGATCCCAATAAGTTCGCGAGATGGGTAATGGTTGGGTTGTGAAATACTAAAGCAACGGAACTTATTTCTGAGGGAAATGTTTGAATTTTATCCAAAATTGTAGAGGTGGATCCTTCGTATAGTAGTTTGTCATATTCTACTCTTTGTAAAGGACACCATTGAGCTTTAATTAATGCGATTGTTTCTTTTGCTCGGCATGCAGTCGAAGAAATGATTTTTTCTGGAGAAGCGTAAAGGGATTTTAGTGTTTTGCCCATATTGGGGGCATCTTGTAGCCCTCTTGCATTTAATGTTCGTTCGTGATCTTGAATTTGGCTGTTGTCCCAAGAAGACTTTGCATGTCGAATTAAGAATAGGTTTTTCATTGCGGTAAGTTTTTTTCGTATTGCACGAGTCCGACTATTCTTCACCATATCAATTATGAGATCAATTATTCTTTCGTTCGTATGGATCACTTTTTACTTGGGGGGATGTAGTGATCAGGATCCCGAATCTGACACTCAAAACACAGAAACCGCTTTCATTGAAGTAGAGAAGAGCGAAGATTTGGTGATCGATGATCGATTTAGTTCAAAAGATCGTGATGTAGTCAAAATATTTGCCGATTTTGAAAAACCGATTGCGACCTTTCCCACGATTGAGCAACGCGAAGCAGTTACCCAAAAAAATGGTCGTCTATATCGTAAAGATTTATGGGACGAACCTTTTACCGGTACTGTGATTGAAAATTTCTCCGATGGATCACTTTCGTTAAAAACCTCTTATTACAGAGGATTACCCCATGGGCAACAAGTCAGGAATTTCTCCGATGGGCAAAGAGCCCTTGAGGCAAACTTTGATCAAGGTGTCCTTGTGGGGGTTAAATCGAGATGGTGGCCCAATGGAGTAATAAGGGAAGAGGCTTACTGGAGTGAAGGGAAGTATATTGGACGTCGTTTGTGGGATCGAACTGGACGACTAATAAAAGAGGAAATTACACCCCAAAGTTAGCTTCTTACTTTTTCACTTTCCTGAATTTTTGATACATACTCAGAAAAGTCTCCGACTCGGATAATGGATAGGTTCTCAATCACCTGCCTTCTTTCAATTGCACGAAGTAATTCGAATGATTCGTCGCTTATGTCGTCTGGCACTACTACGACGAGATGACGTGACTGGAGTCTGAAATTGGTATCGCTCAGTGTTTGAATTAAAGAAATTTCGTCACTATTTTCCCAAGTATTTCTAATTTCAACTCCAAGTGATAAGGAAGGAATCCACAAATCTGTTTCGCCGACTGAGTATCTCTTTCTTACCTCCAATTTAAGGGCCAATAACTTGTATTCACAAATATGAATCAGATCCATAATCGAAGCAGAATTACTTAATAATGATTCTTTTTCTTTTAGCACAAGGGATGAAAGGTAGGCGATCAAGTCGCCATGATGAAGCATCTGCATTCTTTCTCTCGCAAAACTCCGCAGGTGGGGATCTGGAAAGAGAGTGTCCAAAGAGAGTGTCTCGTTATTATTTTGTGCTGGATTGAATGTTTTGTTTTCAATTTTTAAAATAGCAGGTTCAAGGTCTTCTGGAAAAGGAATCGTGTGGACGCGAAGATCGTAACTCGCTTGCTTTCTAGACATTTCGCTCAGCTTCTCTCGAAGCCATATACCAAGGTAGAAAACATTTTTATTATTTTCATATCCAACTTCTCTGTATCCTTTTACTTTTTCCCTGAATGCAAATACGCCCTTATCATAGTACTCGTATGGTCCATCCAATTTATTTACCGATGCGGCAACTTCTTCAATTAAGTCTCGATCATCTTTCCAGTCTCTTCTCCTCCGGTGGTAAACTGGGGTTCCAATCGTCGATGCTCTCGGTCTTTCAAATCTAGGCATTTTTATAGAATAAGATAATTTAAGAACACTTTCAATCTATATTATGTCAGGAATTTTAAAGTTTTCATATTGTTGCATTGAATAGGGAAGAGTGTTTGAATTCAATTCCTTATGAGAATCATAAAAGTTGAATTTTTCTTTAGTGTTTTTTTATTACTGCTGATTTCTTTAACTGATTCTTTCGGAGAATTAAACAAATCACAAGTTTCCCCGTCCGGAAACGAAGCAAATAGCACACTGTTAAAGCAAGAGGTTATTAGAGTTATTAAACCTGGAGTCTTTGACTACCAATCACAGGATTACATGGTTCGGATGAGAGTATGGGGAGTTGAGTTTCCTAAGCGGGAACAACCTGGTTACAATGAGGCACTCACATTTAGTGAACAAAAACTCTTATCTGTCTCCCCGAAAATTCAAATAAGGCAAGAATTTGATTTGCAAAATTTGAAAGTGGTGGAAGTTACCATCATGAATGGGCAGATGAATTTTAGTAGGGAGGCAATTTCGCTTGGAATTGGCTGGCATTCAGAAAAAGAATCGAACCGTTACGGTCCTTTTGTAATCGCTCAGCTAAAAGCGAAAAGATTAAATTTAGGAATTTGGGCTAATAATTTTAACTACAAGCAAATTCAATCCCCTTCTTCCTTACCCACACCTCGGCTTCCTGGAATGTACAATAGCCAAAGATCTTTCGTCCCATCGCTTAGTTTTTGGGTGACTACTTTTGGAAAGATTCACCGACCAGGGTGCTCTTTTTATCAAAGAGGGCGGGGGAATTTGACCTCAAAACCCCAAGGACTTGATTGTCGAATATGTGGAGGTCGGAACTCGAAATAATTAAAAAATTCAAAAAAATGTGTTTTTTTAAAGCGTAGTATTGTAGAATTCGCAAAAACTTATATACAACCCTTATGTATTTACCAAATATCAATGAATTCCCAAAGTTTTCTTTAAAGCGTCTTCTCAGTACCTGTTTTGGCAATAATGATTCAGGAGGGAAACAAATCTGCATATTAATTGATCTTCCTGACCTTGCTTTGATGCACGGGCACAAATTTTTGGATTCTAGCGAGTTTTCTGTTCAGAAGTATGCACACGATGTCTTTCTTCGAGATTTAAAAAATGGAGTATCACAGGATCTCAATTATTCGGGCAATGACATATTTGCATTCAAAACTACTGGCGGAAGCAACCTAGATCCGGAAGATGCAGCAACTAATTTCAACGGTGATTCTCTTTCATTGGAAAATGATATTTATCCAAAATATGATATCATACTTGCGATTACTGATTATTCATTAACTGCACCATTAACTGCTTCTGCTAAGATTCATGGCTTTCGTGGTGCTACACTGCATGGTGTTAATGATATAATTTTGAACTCAGGTTTAGCGGTTGATTACAATGAAATCAGCAAACAATCTGAACTCTTTAGGAGTGTATTAGATCAGTCTGATTCCTTTGAACTCGACTTTGAAGTGTTGGGGAAAAAGTCTACACTCACAATCAATTGCCAAAACCAATCGGCTCAGAAAAGTCATGGTCTTTGCCCGGGGGGGATACCCGATGTTGCAAATCTTCCCGCCGGTGAAGTTTATTTTGTTCCCACATCTGCCTCGGGATCATTTCCATTTCGTTTTTCGGACGGTACGCTCGCCCAGATGGAGGTTGATAACGGAGCAATTATAAATGCCTCGCTCATTCGAGGAGATCAACAGAAAGTTGATGACCGCAACCAGCAACTCAAGGAAGATCCTGCAACCGGTATAATCGGAGAACTTGGCTTTGGTACTCAATTACTACCTTTCTCTGGTAAAGATATTCAAGATGAGAAAATACTCGGTACTTGTCATGTTGCCACCGGACGGAGCGATCATTTAGGAGGTTCATTAACCCCTGACCTTTTCAATTCACGGATGAATGCATCGCATGATGATATTTTATATGCACCACCAAAGACTCCTGAAATTAATGTTTCGGAAGTAAGAATGAACAAAAATGGGGAGAGTATTAGTATTTTAAAGGACTTTCAGCCCACTGCTTTTTTACTAGATCATCTCTCCTCTGAGTATCCGGTTGAAAAATTTCTAACCAGTGTTTCCTAACAGAAGATTTTTTTTATTTTATTTAACAGGATTTTTCCTGTTCACAGTTTCTGTTTTTGGCTTTCGACAAGCACCTTCTGTCCCTCGTGCACCCTCAGTCAGTAAAGTTCGTACTGTTCCAAGCTTCGGTGCCTTCAAGCGTGCACCCTTCGTACCCTCCGCTCGAATTGCTCGAAAATCACCAGGCGCTCCTCGTTCTCCCACTGCTAGATATCCAAAGCGTGTCAAGCGCCCACCTTTAGTTAAACGTCCTAAACCGGTAAGAAACACTCCGTTTGTTCAACGTGTGCCTACATCCAAAAGAGTTCCTTATGTAAGACGAGTACCGAAGAGGTCATGAGTTAGATCCTTCCGAGTTCACTCGGGCAAAATTTTTCCCTAAAAGCTTTGCAATACGACCTTATATTTAGGAGGTTATTGTTAATGTTTGTGCGCTTACCTATTTTTGCTCGTTGGAGTAATTGCATCCTCGTTTTTTGCAAAAGGTTGCTGGTTTGTTTGTTTTTGCTTTTTTTGACTCAGCACAGAGGGTATTCGAGCAACCAAGATGGTAGTATGAACCAGACATATTCGGTGGATTGGAATGGTACTGTCTTCTTAGTGAGTGGGGATGGGTTTTTGAATTCATCCTTTCCCACTTTGTCGTTATACGAAAATAATTATTATGTTTTTAACAATAACAGCACTGGGGAGTTTCGTTTTTCTCTAGGAGAAGATAACAATACTCAATATTCAGGCCTTGATGTTTGGAACAACGGGTCTTACAGCAGTGACGAATATTTGTTGTACTCCCCTGAGTTAAATTCTTCCCGAATCCTTTACTATTTCAATCCCGAAGATAACGCTTCGGTTGGCCAAATAAATATTTCTCCTCATGATTCACAATTTTTTCATCCCCAAGTTAATGTAACTTCTTTTAAATTTGGTCAATCGGTTGCAATTAATGATTGGAACCAAACTATTATTGGTTCCCCGGGGGAGACAATATCTCATGACGGTGCAATTCATGTTTTCAATAAAGAAGTAAATGGAAGTTACTCTTACCTTGAAGAAATTGTTCCTCCTGTGTTGGGTCAAAATGGCCAGTTTGGCCATGCATTGGAAGTAGAAAACCAATTTCTTTTTGTGAGTTCGCCTGATAGTTCGACTTATTCCGGTTTAGTCGATGTTTTTACTCGCGAATCGAATGGAAGTTATGGATTTACGGAAAGCCTGAATACCTTTGCAGATAATTTGGACAGTTTTGGTTGGGATATTTCTGCCTCTGGTAATTATTTGGCAGTCAGCTCACGACAATCCATCAACAATGGTGGTGGTAAAATCTCAATTTTTGAAAATAATGGTACGAATTGGGGTAATGTTACTGTTTTACGTGCAGATGATAATCAAAGTAATGATGAATTTGGTTACTCATTAAACCTTTCTGGTTCTCGTCTACTTGTAGGTGCACCGAAAGCGGACGCTAATGGTACTGATTCGGGAGCAGCCTACATTTTTGAGCAAAATGGATCGGGATGGAATCAGACTGCAAAGCTATCTCCGAGTGGTTTATCGGCTGGCGATGAGTTTGGATATTCAGTCTCGTTAGCAAATAATTTGGCCTTCGTCGGAGCGAGGCAAAAAGATGGAAATAGAACTAATGCGGGAGCGGTTTATATTTTTCATCTTAATGGACTGAACTGGGAGCAGGTTTCAATAATTTATCCACCCCAAGACCAATCCAATCAGTTTTTTTCTTCTGACTTGAAAGTAAACTCGGATATTCTTGCTGTCTCCTCACCCAGTCAGGGTGAGGGGTATGTATATTTATATCGTGTGGAAAACAATGGTTCGAATATTTCATTGATTTCGAGCCTGGGTCTTGATGAGGCCAATTCCACGGATCAGGGTTTTCTTTCTATCGCATTGAAAAATGGAACCGCGATAGTTGGAATTCCTGGAGATAGTACTTTTGCGGATGTCGGTGGTGGTGCTTTGGCGTTTCATAATGATGCATGGCAAATGAAGGTTTTACCCGAGTTGGCGCCGATTATTGATCATAATGCATCGAGAAATCATACTATCGCGGAAGATAGTGGAATCTATCAATATGACTTCAACGGTTCACATCCATTTGATTCAAATTTGATTTGGTCTCTATCCCTCCATCCAGATGGTAATGCAAGTTTTGATTTAAATTCTACTACTGGCATGTTTTCTTACACTCCAGATGGGAATTTTAGTGGAATTCATGAATTTCAAGCGACTCTTTCAAATGAAAATTACTTCGATGTAGTTGATTTTAATGTAACAGTCACACCGGTTCAGGATGCTCCAATATTTATTACCACCTCTCTTCCGTCAGGCATGGAAGGAGATGATTATAACCAAACTATCTCCGTTTTTGACGCCGATGATGATGACAACCTATCTTTGAGTTATAACTCGGCTTTAGTGGGTTTAAACGTATCCGGGTTTAATATTGTTGGAGTTCCGGATGGAGGAAGTGCGAATGGACAAGCATATCAGGATTATAATGTTACTCTTTCGCTTAATGACGGGAATGTTAGTGTCCAAGGAATATTCGATATTCGGATTCTCAAGCGCAATAACCCGCCACAAATTTGGGTGAACGGAGATTCTAATCTATCAGTTTTACCTGATATTACTCTAAGTGAGGATTTTAATGAGACTACTTGGTATGCCTCTTTACCATTTTTAGACTACAATGATTCAGACGGTCATTTGGTTGATCTTAATGTGACCGTTTATCCAACCTATGGGAATCTGACTTGGGACATTAATGCAACCGATTTGAACAGGAGTATTTCCTATACTCCGCTTGTACCTCATTTCAATGGAACTGATTCCTTTACGATGATTTTAAGAGATATTGAAGGGGAGGGAAATAAATCTACTGTATTAACTTTTAACTTGGTGGTTTCTCCAGTCAATGACCCACCAGTAATTTCGTCTGTGCCTTCCTCCACTGTCGTAAATGAAGGTGATATGTTTCATTACCCACTGGTGTTATTGGACCCAGATCTTAACGATGTGGGAAGCACGGAGGTGCTCAATGTGACGGTTGAGAACCTTCCTCCCAGTGGATGGTTGGAATACAATTCTACCACTCAGATTTTATCGGGTACGCCATCTTGGTCGGACTATGAGGACGCGGGACCGAGGCTAATAGTCATTAAGGTGTTTGATCATGCTGGATTAGAGGATACTCAAGCATTTACCCTTCAAGTTATCCCTGATAACTATCCACCAGTGATAACACAGGGGGCGACTTTCTCAACCTCCCTGAATGAGGATTCAGTTCTCAATACGTGGAGTGGGCTTGATTTATCCGTTACAGGATTAGACCAGACCTTGGGTACTTTAACTTGGGCAATTTCACAGCAGGCCCAAAATGGAACCGCATCGGTTACAGGAACCGGAACAACACCCACTTCCCTGAGCTATCAACCAGATGGTAATTTTTCTGGAACTGATTACTTTTTAGTTCAAGTTTTTGAATCTTTGGATCCAAATGCTTCGGACGTAATTCGAATTAATTTAAATGTTTTGCCAGTAGAGGATGATCCGGTTTTTAAGAGTTTGACCTCAGGGGTGGCCATCCAGGATTTCCTATTTGACTATAATATCACAACTTTTGATGCAGACCTTGGTACAAATGTAACGATTTCCTCTCTTGTTCCTTTACCTGGGTGGTTAAGCTTAAGTGATTTTGGGAATGGTTCGGCACGATTGAGGGGCACACCTAATCAATACGACCTTGGTAATAACTTAATCGTGCTCGAAGTTCGCGATCAAACGAATCGATTTGCAGTTCAGGCTTTTATGCTTGTTGTTTTGGATGAAAACACCAATCCAGTCATCGCACAGGGAGAAACCACCACCTTTGTGCATACAGAGGATCTGGCTTGGAATGGAAGTTCGCTCATTTCCGCAACCGATATAGACGGACAATTCTTAAATTGGACTCTCAAATCGAGCCCATCCAATGGAAGTGCTCAAGTTTCTGGTCAGGGTTCATCGCCCCCTGTTTTAGACTATATTCCTGATTCTAACTTTTCAGGTTTGGATTCTTTTCAGGTTGAAGTCAGTGATGGAATTGGAAGTGATTTTATTACCATTAATTTAAATATCCAAAATGTTGACGATGCACCCGTTTTTTCGATTCTTCCCACCGATCAGGTTACGATCGATAACCAAAGTTTTGCCATTTCTCCAAAGGTATATGATGCAGATAGCCTAGTTGGAAGCGAAATTCAATTGACTGGTCCTGCATGGCTCGGAGTTTCCTCTTTTGATCGTTCCACCGGAGTTGTTCAATTGGCAGGAGTTCCTGGAGAAAGTGATGAAGGCAATTCATCCTTTTCTTTACTAATTACCGATTCAACTGGATTGTATAATTCCGCTGAATTTAAAGTTCAGGTGCGGGTTCTTAATTATGCACCATTAATCAATTCTGGTTCGGCGTCGGTATCGGTTACAATGATCGAGGATGATAATACAAGTTGGAGTGCACCCAATTTAGTTGGTGCTGATCACGAAACTTCTGCAAATGATTTAGTATGGTCTTCCACTAAGCCCAACTTTGGTTCCGTTTCCGTTTCGGGTACTGGTTCTAGTCCGGTTACTTTTGATTATTATCCTGACGGAAATTTTTCTGGCTCAGATTTCTTTACAGTTATGGTAACCGATGGGGGTGGGATTGAGGGATCACCTCCTAAATATGATACGATTTTAGTGAATGTGGAAGTTTCTCCTGTAAACGACGCTCCGGTTTTTATTTCCACCCCAATGACGGACAGGAATGAATCTTATAGTTGGAACGATGAATCAGTCTATATTTATCAGGTAAAAACCTATGACGCAGACTGGAATTATGAATGGCACACCATTGATCTAAATGTCAGTGGGAATCTACCGGAATGGTTAAACTTTAAAGATGAGGGAAATGGTACCGGACTTCTTTATGGATTGGCTTCCGTCCAAGAGGAAGGAAATTATACTATTTCTCTTGAGGTTTTTGATTCCAATCAAACTTCAACGATTCAGAATTTCACGCTGGAAATCAGAATCGATAATTACCCGCCAGTTTTTAAGTCAGTCAGCGAAGCGAACAAAACAATTTCTGAATTAATTGTATATGTTGATGAGGATTCTAATCTAAGTAGTTCCCGGGGCGGATGGGTTGCCCCCTCTGACTACATAGCTGTAGACCCTGATCCGACAAAGCCATCAGCAATGCCCCTGACTTGGACTTTGGCAGAAAATCCTAATAGTGGGGCAAGTGTAGTAGTTCAGGACTCACCTGATTTCGGTGTACTTGACAGGCAACGACCTTATTTATTTTCTTATCTTCCCAGACATAATTTTTTTGGTGATGATATTATCAAGCTCAAAGTGAGCGATGGTAATCGAAGTTCTATCCTTCCTGTACGGGTAAAAGTAAGAGCTCTTCCTGATGCCCCCACTTTTACCACATCGTTTGACTCTGTATTAGTGGCAAAAGAAGGAGCTCAGTTCAGCTTGGATATTTCAACTGTTGATCCTGATAATAGTCCGAGGACTATCAAGGTTTTTGGACTACCATCAGGGGGGAACTCATGGCTCAAGCTGGGTGACCAAAATAGTACCAATGGGAGTGCTCGCTTGTTTGGTGTTGCCCCTTCGCAAAGTAGTGGCGATCGATATCAACTTGCTTTTGTTGTTACCGATGAGACAGGTCTATTTTCAGTTCTCAATTGTCAACTTGTTGTGGATGGAAAGAATTTAAGCCCTGTAATTGACGCTGGTTCCTTCATGACCATTCGTTTCGATAGTAGTGGACAAGCACATCCTTCTGATATCGCTCGATTATATGCAAGTGATCGCGAGGGAGAAAATCTTCTCTGGAGTCTGTCTCCCAATTCTTTACCCTCCTTTGGTACGGCATCTGTATCTGGGAATGGAACCTCAAATCCTCAGATTAAATACCTTCCTTATTCTTCTGTGCAAAAAGATCGCTTTGGGATAAGGGTATCCGATGGGGTAAGTTTTGATGCAATTGAAATTACTGCCATTATCGTTGAAAACTTCGATTCATTTGATGTTACTGAACCGACGATAACTTCCACATCAGCAGGGCTTATTTTCTCCGATCATTTTAAGATATCTAATCTGACCCGGAACTCGGTTACTCAAGCACTAATGCTTCAAGGTCCAGCATGGCTAAAAGTGAAAAAAGTGACATATGATTTATTTAAGTTAGAGGGTATGGTTCCTGATAATGTTACTGGAGACTTTGCAATAAAACTTTCCTTTTTGGAAAATAATGAACGGAAAGCGCTCAAAGAGTATACTTTGAAGGTTTTAAATATTTCTCCTCCTCAACTCAGTCTTAAAGGAGATCAATTTATTCAATTAAGCGTGGGGCAAACATTTTCAGACCCGGGTTATCTTTCCACTGCTCAAGACGGTAGTGATTTAAATGACAGTGTTGAAGGTGCTGTAGATACAAGTCAAAAGGGTCTTTATCAAATTACTTACCGCTCGGAAGATTCTTCAGGGAATTTCTCAGAATTAAAAAGAACTGTTCAAGTTGTGGATCGAAATGACAGCGTTCGTATATCGAATATTACTTCAATCCTCCCAGTAGGACTTGATACTTTTGCAGTTTTAAAAAACGGATCTTTTTTACTTGGCTCTTCGTCTGAGTCGGAAGCAATAGTATCCAAATACGATAATTATGTAGAGCTCTCCCATCCAATTCACACACTAAGATTTAAAGCACAGAAAATTTCGATTGAACAAATTCTGGAGCTAAAAGACGGAGGTTTTTCAGTCTGTGGCGTCTTTCGTGGGAATTTAGAATTTGGTAAGAACTTAGTGACTTCGAAAGGAAATCATAATGTTTTTATTCTGAGACTAGATAATAATTTCAAACATGTTTGGTTAAAGACTATTTCCTGTTCCTCTACCTTGTCTAATTTAGAACAAATGGAAACTATCGATCAATCCATTCAAATTGCGGGAAACTTTCGAGAACAACTTAAACTCAATTCCCAAAATTGGAATGCACAGGGTGAGAGCGATAATTTTGTCATGAAATTATCAGATTCCGGAGAGTTGATATGGCTCAAGACTTATGGAGGTGAGGGAACGGAGGAAATGGTCGGGATGGGAGCATTATCAGATGGATCTTTTGTTACAGTAAGCAATTCAGTGAAAGAAAACTCTCCGTCCTATTCTACTTTAGTTAAATTCAGCAAAGACGGAGTCGTAACCGGAGGGAAGTCCTTCCCCAATGTTAACTTGAATCAGTCGCTCGGTCTTGAATGTATAAATGATTCACTATTGGTTGTTGGGCAATTTGAAACTCAACTAGTCATTGATTCTATGGCAATTTCTTCCAGTTCCCTTTCGAGTGGGTTTACTTTATCCTTTAATTCTGATCTCGAATTAAATTGGATGAAATCCTTTTCTTCTACTGGAAGTACTACTGTACGGAAAGTCCAGACAGATCGATTTGGATATCCAATTGTTGTTTTAAATTACGATGGGAACTTGTCGATTCCTGGCAGTTCGCTCATTCATGAAGCGTTAGGATTGAATGATTTGATGCTTATTAAATTAGACCCAATTACCGGAGCAATCATTTGGGAAGAACCAATCAGCACAGCAGGGAATGATCTTGTCAAAGAGTTTCAAGTCGGTCCATTTGGAACTATCTTATTAGGGGCTTCTTTCACTTCGCCATTTAGCTTAAACGAATTTTCATATTCTGTGGGAAATCAGTTTTTGGTCCAAGTTGAATCTATTCTGGGGAAACCGACTTTTACTTCCTTTTCTAATTTGAATCTTCAGGGAAATACTTTTTTTCATCAGGAAATTAAAGTTCTCAATCAACCGTTTGTCCGAATGGAGTTAATTGAATCTCCTCCGTGGATGAATTTTCAAGATAACTTAAATGGAACAGGCATGCTTGGTGGTGTTCCATCTAGTACGATTTCCAGTACTGGAAATGTAAAGGTTCGAGCATACAATGGAGATGGTGGTATTTCTGATTTAGATTTTAATTATTCTGTTACAAGTAATCCCGAAGCAATAATTTCTAATCAAACATTACCCTCTTTTTCTTCTGCGCTTAATTTTGCTAAAGAAGTCAATATTTCTTCTACTACTCCTTCATCAGATGGAAAATACTTGATCGGTGGTACCTTTTCTCAATCAGTTAAATTAGGGCAAACTATTCTTCGCAGCCAAGGCCAAAAAGATGGCTTTGTCGCAAAGGTTTCTTTGAGTGGAAATATAGATCGTTCGGTACAATTGATCAGTTCAGGTGATTTATCTGTAGGCTCTACGATTCTTGGACTCGATGGCGAAATTTATATTATTGGAGACTTTAGCGGAGATCTTCAAATTGGTCCTTTTAGTATTAAGTCTTCGGGTGGATATGACTTATATGTGGCTCAATGGTCAGAAGATGGATCTTTGAAAAACCTGAGCTCAATTGGAAGCTCCTCCAATGAGTACTTTCAGGAAGCTTGCTTTTTTCAAAATAGTCTTTTTTTGACAGGACAATTTGACGGAACTTTCTCCCATGGTGCTTACTCTGTTAATTCAAATGGAGGAAAAGACGGCTTTGTTTTAGAAGTCCCCTCGATTGATATCTCTTCTGCTACCTGGTTACAAAGCTTTGGAGGAATTGAAGACGACAGGGTTGATGCTCTTGCTATTTCATCAATGGGCAAAATTTTCCTTGCTGGTTCTTATCAAGGAACTTCTTCTTTTGGAGATATTACCCGTCAATCACTTGGACTGTCCGATTGCTTTGTCGGGGAACTCAATAATAAGGGAATTTGGCAAAATATTTACTCTGGTGGCGGAGAAGGAGCAGATGAGGTCAATGGCCTCTACATTCAAAAAGAAAACCGGGTAGTGATTGCTGGTAATTTTCGAAACTCGATGAGTTGGGGAAATCGAGAAGTGATAAGTAACGGGAAGCAGGATGGTTTTATTGCTGTTCTTACTGATAAAGGAAATTGTATTTCCTTCAATGCCTACGGGGGTACTGGAAATGATTCAATTGACTCAATTCAGAAAAATTCGATTCACTCTTATTTTGTTGGTTCCTTCTCCAATGAAATAAAATTGGGTGAAAAAACATTCTCAACATCCGGTAAGAAAGATTCTTTCTTAGCAAAGCTCAACCAAGAGGGTACTAGTGTAATTGATGCCGTGCAGATCGGAGGGGCAGGAGATGACTTAATGAAATCTATTACCAGTGCATTTTCTGGGCATATACTGACTACAGGAATAACTACTGGAATAATGGACTCAAGTGGATTTTTATCCACCGTGGAGAACGGATCTCTTAATTCGTATATCGCACTATGGGGACCCAGTCAGTTCATTCCCATTCTTTCTCCTACACCTAAAAAAAGCATACCCACATCCAGTATGTATCGTTATGAATTCAACTCTGGACCTTGGCCGAGTGGGACCGAGGTGACCCTCAATAATGTGCAAAAGCCGGATTGGTTAAATATAGACCTTTTTACAGATGGCAGTGGTTTAGTTTGGGGAAAAAGTCCAACTACAGATAGTCCCGATGTAACAACGGTGAGATTTGATATTAATTCGACCAGCCTTCCGGGACTGACCGCTGAATGGCAGGTCAAAGTTTTAGCGAAAGGAAGTGCTTTCTCTATTCTTGGAAACCCAGTTTTGAATGGAGTTCAATTTGAACCATACCGGTCCGAATTCATACTTGCCGGTTCATCGTTTGAAAATATTTTAATAATACCCGAGGGTTTACCAAAATGGTTACAGTTAAACCGCATATCGAATAATCGATTTGTGATCGAAGGAACACCATTAGAAAGAGACACTGGAACTTTTCCGATTCAGGTATCTGCCGACAAGTTCATCGATCAGAATTTTAGTTATCAAGAA